>Ga0172380_10000600_pt1 | contig 67440 bp, 58 predicted proteins | sample Leawe162metaG_FD_119747 | JGI IMG/M metagenome (GOLD analysis project Ga0172380, IMG submission 119747) | Leachate microbial communities from a municipal landfill in Southern Ontario, Canada - Leachate well 162 metaG | ecosystem: Engineered > Solid waste > Landfill > Unclassified | place... | reverse complement strand
TGGAAAATCCAAAAATTGGTGATTATGATAGTGCTATATATTCAGGCGGATTATTTCATTTTAAAAAAATATAATCAGTAAATCATTTTATATCATGGATAATTTTAAAGCTAATATTCAGGTGAAAAAAGAACATTATAATTTCGTGCAAGGTTCTTACTTGCATTTATATAATCAGGTTAAGGATGTATTTGATGTGGTAAAGAAAAATAAAATTATCAATCCACGGATTTTAATAATTGGGGTCGGAGATGATTTATTAAAAATTGTACTGGAAAACAAATTTAAATTTACGATAAAGACTATGGATATTGATCCTGAATTAAAACCTAATTATGTTGGTTCAGTAGATGACTTACAAAAAGTTTTTTCGGAAAAATTTGATATCGTAGTTTGTGCACATGTTTTAGAGCATTTACCTTATAAATATTTTAATAAATCGTTAGGACAGTTAAAATCAATTGCAGATAATGTAGTGATATATTTGCCAATCGCAAAAGTGGGAGTATCATTAGGATTCGGCATCTACCCGTTATTTTTTAAAAAAATATATTTTATATCAACTTGGTTTTTTAAGAAACATAAATTTGATGGACAACATTATTGGGAGATTGGCGTGCGAGAACATTCCTTGAATAAGACTAGGGCAGAGATAAAAAAATATTTCAATATTGAAAAAGAATATAATCCAGAGAATTGGTTATATAGCTATAATTTTGTTTTAAAATCAAAAAAATAGCTAATATGAAAGGACAAAAAACCCCATTTTTTTCAATAATTATACCAGCTTATAATCGAGCCTGGTGTATTGAACGTGCTGTTAAATCTATTCTAAGTCAGGACATTCAAGATTGGGAATTGATTATCGTCGATGATGGCTCAACTGATAATACTAAACATATCATTGAGCAGTATCTCATAGATCAAAGGGTGCAATATTTTCACAAAGAAAATGGAGGGGTTGGGAGTGCAAGAAATGTTGGTATAAATAAATTAAATAGTGACGTGTTTATGTTTCTTGATAGCGATGATGAATTGGTGCCAGGAGCATTGGAATCAATTTATCTTGCTGTTCAAAAATATCAAGATAAGAAGATTTTTTCTTTTAGGGCTATTGATCAAAACGGACAACAAGTTTCTTATTCAGAAAAAGTTCTTGGCGACCAAGTAATCAATTTTGCGGATTTTGTCAGCCAGAAATATATCAAAGGAGAGGCTTTTCTTGTTTTTAAGAGGGATATTTTTCATGGTAAATATTTCGATGAGGATGTGAATGGCGGAGAGGGCTTACTACTTCTCGGTTTAATAAAAGATAATGATATTATGCTGATAGATGGAGATGCTCGCATTTATCATACTGAGTCGCCAGATTCATTGGTCAACTCAAAGATAACCAACAAGAAAGTGAATAACATCTGCAAAATTCAAATGCGCTTAATCGAAAAGTATAGCGGAGATTTGGAAAGAAATAATAGAGAATATTTAGGTACGGCATATTTTGTTTTAGCACGAGCGCTGGCTCTTTCTGGAAAAAAAAATGAGAGTTTGAAATATTTTTTTCTTGGTTGCCGATATAACCCACTAGATATAAAAAGAATATTGATATATGGAGTTTCTTTGTTTGATTATAATTTAAAAATTAACAATGCTATAGGATTGTTTCTGCAATAAATATTTAATATGAGCAATACAAAACCCTTAGTATCTGTTATTATCCCTGTATATAATCACGAGAAATTTATAAGAGAAACAATGCAAAAAATAATTTCTCAAACATATCAAAACTGGGAAATGCTTATTGTGGATGATTGTTCAACTGACAGAAGCTGGGAAATTATCCAAGAATGTGCGAGAGATAATTCGAGAATAAAAATTTTTAGAAATGAAAAAAATAAAGGGCTGATTACTAATTGGAAATTTTTAATTGATAATTCGAGAGGTGAATATGTAGCTTTTTTAGAGGGAGATGATTTTTTTTATAAAGACAATCTTAAAAAGAAGGTGGAAATATTTAAAAAGTATCCAGAAGTAGGGATGGTTTATTGTAATTTCAATGTTATCAATGAAAATGGAAAAAGCATAACTGAAAATCATAACAAATTTCAGCGCATTAAAACATATAAAAATGAGATTATAAAACCGAGTGAGTACCTATATTCAAAGTATCATCTTGTCAATTCTTATGGGCAGGTGATGGTGCGAAGGCATATTTTAGATAAAACTGGGTATCCTCGTACACTAGATGCTACGGAAAAAGTTTTCTTGCCGTCAGATTGGGATTTCAATTTTAGAATATCAACGCAAAATAGGATTTATTTTATAGATGATATTTTGTTCGCGTATCGCAGACACTCTAATAATTGCTCATACGATGCAATAAGGGCTTACAAGCATATTTCGTTGCTGCTGGATGAATATGCGGATAAATTTAAGAATGATTCCGAGATGATAGATGCTATCCAATACAAAAGAGGGCGATATGTATATTCAAAGATTATTTATTATTTGGAGCAATGTGAAAAATTGAAAGCATGGCTGGAGTTTTTAAATTATATAGGCAAGTTTAATCGACATTATATGAAGGATTTAGATTTAAATGTAAAATTATTAATTAGGTTATTTTTGCCAAACAAAGTTAATTTATATATAATGAAAAAATATTATCATAAATAATATGAAATTAGATCTTGGTTGTGGAAAACAAAAGAAGATGGGATATGTGGGTGTAGATTGTGTAAAACTTCCAGGCGTTGATGTTTTGTGCAATCTCGACAAAGAAAGGCTCCCTCAAGAAAATAATACTGTCGAAGAAGTTTTTTCCATGCATTTTATGGAACATGTATCCGATCTGCTTTTTGTTATGGATGAAATCTGGCGGGTATGTAAGGATGGAGCAAAAGTGACAATTGCCGTACCGTATTTTACTTCAATAGGGGCTTTCCGTGATCCGACTCATAAGCAATTTTTCACGCATGAAACATTTGATCATTTCACCGATACTGAGAAACTGCCATCTTTTTATTCGAATGCTAAATTTAAAATTATAAAAAAGAAGATATTATTCTATCCATCAAATTCTAATATTTATGGGAAAATAAGATTTATCCATATGATGCCATTCCAAGTTGTCGCGAATCTGTGTCCATATTTTTATGAACACTCATTGCTGAAACTTTTTTCGGCAAGAGATTTGTATATTGAGCTTAGAGTTATAAAAAAATGAAAAAGGAATTTATAAGCATTTTGATTGTTTCATATAATGCTGAAAAATACATAGAAGAAACGATTGAAAGTTGTCTTAATCAGACATGTGCAAACATTGAAGTTTTACTTTTGGATAATGACTCAAAAGACAAAACAGTTGAAATTGTCAAAATGATACAGCTTTCAGATAATCGATTGAAAATTTTCGAAAGCAAGGAGAACCTTGGTCCATATGCTGGATTAAATTTTTTAATTGAAAAAGCAGGTGGGGAGTATATCGCCATTCAAGATCATGATGACGTTTGGTTTCCGAAAAAAATTGAGAAACAAGTTGAATTTTTAGAAAAAAACAAGGATTTTATCGCTTGTGGAGCAAATACTTTTTATTATTATGAAGCAAAAGAAATTTTGATTTTAAATAAAAAACCGGCCATAGCTGATTTTGTTGATCATACCTCCTTGATGTTTAGAAATCGAGATTTCAGATATAATGAAAGCTATTTACTAGCCGACGAGTATTTTGAAAAAAAAATTCTATCCAAACAAGGTAGAATAGCTTGTATTCAGGATCCACTTGTTGTTCATTGCATAAAAAGTGACGGTACAAATTTTTCTTCAAGTAGATTTAAATTTTCCAGTAGAAGTATAAAAGAATTTTTTGAAATTAATAAATTTAACTTAAATAATTTATTGTATTTTCTTGATATTATACTTAGTAAGTATTTGTCTGAGAAGATAGTTTGGCTTATTCGAAAAAAACTAACCCAAAGAAATAATCATTGGGTTAGTTTGGAAAAATTCAAAATCGAGTATCCTAATGTAATGCTATAATATTTTGTAAAAGTTACTAATTTTTTCTGAAATCTTTTTAATCTCAAATTTTTCAATTATTTTTCTTCTCGCATTTTTTCCTAAATTTTTCCGCCAAGTTTCGTCTTGCAAAAGAAATGAGAGATTTTTTTGGATGTCGGCGGAATTTTTGGTGGGTATTAAAATACCTGCTTCATCATTTTCAATCAATTCTCTGTTTTCTGGAATGTCAGTGGTGATGATTGGCAAACTGCAAGTCATGGCTTCCATAATAGCGTTGCTCATTCCTTCAAAAAGCGTCGGTAAAACAAAAATGTCGGAAATTTTCAAAAGCTGCGGAACGTCATCTCTTTTGCCCAAAAATAAAATATTGTTTTTTGACTGATAATTTTCCATTTGACGCAGCAGATTTTCTTTTTCGTTTCCGTCGCCGGCAAGTAATATTTTTATTTTTTTGTTTTCTTTGTAAACTTCTTCAAATGCTTCCAAGAGGTAACGGTGCCCTTTGTTTATATGCAGGTTGGCTACGCAAATTATGGCAATGTCTTCTTTTTTTATACCAAAATTTTCTCTTAAATTCTCATTTCTTTTGACTGTGTCATAAAAATCCGTGTCTATGCCATTATGGATTACGGCAATTTTTTCTTTTTTCACTCCGATTTTTTCCACATAAAAATTTTTGACCGACTCGGAATTGGCCAAATAATTTTTGACAAAATATTTCGTAAGCTTTTCAAATAATCTGGCCGGCCAATATTTTCTGTGATTGTAGGTGGTACGCAGTGAGGGGATTATTTTTATTGAAGTGAAAATTTGCAAAAATAACCGACCGATAAAATCCGCGTGAAAAAGATAGGTGAAAATCAGATTAGGTTTTTCTTTCTTAATAAGACTTAATAATCTAAGATAAGCAAAAATATCCAGAAGATTTTTTTGGTTGATATTAACAACAGAAATATTTTTTTGCTCGAACTGTTCGGCCAATTCGCCCTTGTGATGCAGCGTGATGATTTTGTGTTCAAAATCATTTAAGAGTGGCAAAGTACGCAGCAACATATTTTCACATCCGCCATTGTCCAAAGCTTGGATCAAATGAATTATTTTTTTTTTACTCATAAATTCCTTGGCAAGTTATCCCGGCTTCCGGATGTTCAAAGGACTTGATATCTTTGAGATTGGCATCGGAAAACCATTTTTGAATTTGTTCTACAAAGTAGTAATTGCTTTTGGGAGTGGCAATGATGTCGAAAGAATCGTTGAGTTTCATGTTGAAAGGGAAGTTGGCATAGTAGGAAAAAGGAACTGCCTTGGCGAGTTTTTTGAGCCCCAGAAAATTGAAAAAATGCGTGACATAGTTCAATAGGTGAGCGATGATGGCGGGAAGGTAGGAAAACTTATACAAAAATGGCTTGGGAAATTTTTTGAGCAGATCTCTGGCTGGTTCATAGAAATATAGTGCGCGCTTATTGTTTCTTCGGTTGTAAACCCAAATAGCCATTGTACCGCCCGGCTTCAGGACTTTTGGCAAGCGTGAAAAACCTTCCTGAGGGCGCGGCAGATGATGGAGAACGCCGATCGAATAGGCGAGATCGAAGTGGTTTTCAAATGGCATGGCATAGATGTCCGCTTGAATAATGCAAACATTTTCCAAATTCTCAGTAAGTTTGTAAGCAAATTCTACGGACTCGCCGAGATCAGTTCCGAAAGCTAAGGAGGCACCACAGCTCACTGCGTGCTTGGTGAAGCGGCCACTGCCACAACCGATATCTAATGTTACTTTGCCTCGGATAGTTTCTTCTTTGATGTATGGTCCGATGAAGTGAAGAAAATTATTTTTTTCAAAATTACTTTCTTCATAGATGTTATTCCATTCGTAAGCGAAACTTTCAGCGGTTTTTTTCTGATGATCCAAAAACTTATCCAAATCATTTATCTTGTCTATTTCGGCTTTCCATTCAGTTTTGACTTTTTCCGAAAATTTTTCTGCAAATTTTTTGTAGAAAGCATAATGCGATTGTAAAACATTAGTTTTTAGCTCTTTGATTAAGATTCGAGGAATACCATGGATGATTGGATACCAAGTTTCGTCATTGGAAAGAATGCCGGAAAGGATATGTCCGTTTTTTTCTTCAAGAATTTCAACTTCAAACTTCTTTGAATTCAGGGGGTCGATTAGATGTTCTACGAATTTTTGTCTCATTTTTTTTGTTTAAAATTATTTATTTAAAAAATTATGCTTAATCAAAATATTGCTGGAACCACAACTCAAGCGTGATGAGGGCCCAGATGCGGTAAGCGTGACTTATTTGGGTGTTGTTGTGCTCGTCCAGGATGGCTTTTAAGGCTTCCTTTTTGAAGACCCCTCTACTTATCGCTTTCTCGGAGAGAAGGGTGTTGTAGGCGAAATCCTTGAGTTCCCCGCGAAACCAGGTGTCAATTGGCACTCCAAAACCCATTTTAGGTCGAAACATCACTGAATCCGGAACTAGGCCGCGGAGAGCTTCTTTCAAGATATATTTTTTGTTATTCAGCCCTTTAAGTTTCAAGTCGAACGGAATTTGGGCAGTCAGCTCCAGCATTTCGTGATCCAAAAAAGGGGAGCGGCCTTCCAGGGCCACGGTCATTGAGTCAATGTCGACTTTCACCATTAAGTCGTTCGGGAGATAGGTGGTGAAATCAGCAAAGAGGCACTGGTCCATTTTGTTTTTTGTGCCGGCTTCATTGAATTTTTTTGCCACAATATCACAGGAGTCAAGGCCGATGACTTTCTGTTTGAAATTGTCAGTATAGATTTTGTCTTTGAGTTTGTTGGAAAAATAGCGGATATAGTTCAAATAGCGGTAGTTATATTTTTCACTAAGGGTTTTGGCGAAGAGATAGGCGCGATCGAAAAAAGTATTTTGGATATTTTTCGCCAGAAATTTACTGATTGGTAAAACTAGATATTTATGTAGGGGCATGATTTTGTCATACCAAAGTCCGAATTTTTGCACACTATATCTGCCATAGCCCGCAAAGTTTTCATCTCCACCATCGCCGTTCAAAGCCACGGTCACAAAATCGCGGGTCATTTTGGAAACATAATAGGTCGGGAGAGCACTGGAATCGGCGTAGGGTTCTTCATAGTGGTAGACAAGTTTCGGGAGCATCGAAATGGCATCGGGTTTCACGATGAATTCCTTGTGATCAGTTTTGAATTTCTTGGCGATTTGGCGCGCATATTTCAGTTCGTTATATTTTTCTTCAGAAAATCCGATGGAAAAAGTTTTGACCGGCTGGTCTGAGAGCTTGCTCATGAGAGCGACAATGGCGCTGGAATCAATGCCGCCGGAAAGAAAGGCGCCAAGAGGCACATCAGCAATCATGCGAAGTTTCACGGACTCTTCCAATTTGGCCATAATTCTTTTCTTCCACTCGTCTTCCGACAAATTCAATTTTTTGGAATAGTCCAATTTCCAATATCTTTCTTTTTCAACTTTTTTAGTTTTGAGATCAATGAAAAGAAAGTGGGCGGCTTCCAGTTTCTGAATGTCTTTGAAGCCGGTGAGGGGAGCGGGGACATATTGATAAGTTAGATAGTGATGAATGGCGACATAATCCGGTTCTTTCTGATATTCTTTTTGAGTCAGAATGGCTTTCAGTTCTGAGGCGAACATGAAAACATTCTCATCCAGATAATATTTGAAAGGTTTTTTTCCGACACGGTCGCGGGCACAAAAGATAGTTTTTTCTTGTTCGTCATAAATAGCAAAGGCAAACATGCCACGCATATGCTCCAGGCATTTTTTGCCAAACTTGTCATAAAGTGCCATCAACACCTCGGTGTCGGAATGTGATTTGAAAGTGTAGCCTTCTTTCTCGAGCATGTTGCGCTTCTCTTGAAAATTATATACTTCACCATTGAAAACAATTTCATAGCGATCTATGTAGCGCATCGGCTGATGGCCGAGGGGAGATAAATCTATAATAGACAATCTTCTGTGTCCCAAGCCGACTTTTTGGTCGGGAGAAATATACACTCCGCCGTCATCCGGTCCGCGGTGCAAGATTTTTTCGTTCATCGCCAAAATATCTGTTTCGCTAACAGCTTGATCGTTGAAATATATTTTACCGGTTAGTCCGCACATATTATAGGTTGAAAAGTTTATAAAGTTAGAAAATTTGTAAAGCTATTGAGTAATCTTTTGCCAGATATAAACTACATTATCATCATTATACACCAATTTATAGTCATTAGCTTCATTGAATTTAGAGAGATCGGCACCGTAGAAATTGATATCGCGCCACCATTGCCGATTAGCGTAGTAGCTATTGAATTTGTCAAAAGAATAGAACACATAAATATTTTTATCTTTAGGAATAATAAACTTCGGACTCTCAATGTTTTTGATTAGTTTTTCTTTCTCAATTTCTTCAGAATAGGCTTTTAGATTTGAACTTAGAGCGCACAGATTATCATCGGTCGGATTCACCAAGCTGGAGCTAAACAATGCGTTTATATTTTTTAGCATTTTATCGCTTTGTTTTATTGGCTGGCTTGATGTTCGTTTATTTTCCGAGAGAAAGAAGGATGAAAAAGGAGAAAGACTTGTTCTTTTAGCAAAATAGTTAATCATTACGCCACTGCCGCCCTGAGTTATGAAAAGTGAATTTTCCGGTGTGTTGTTTTTTATCCACTGGGCTGCGGAATATTCTTTTTGACTGACATATCCGGCCTTAGCTTTGGCAATATAGATGGACCCGCCAATGCCAATGCAGATTAAAACCGTTGTGATAATTTGAAATATTTTTTTGTCAGAAAATTTAATTTTAGCCAAAACAAAAGGCGAGAGGGCGATAAGTGACATGGCAATCATCGGCCAAAAACGATCCGGCAGTGTTTTGAAATTTATGCGAGGCAAGAACTCTGAGAAAAAAAGACCGATGAATAAAAGTGTTAGTGCGATCTTTTCTGCAGAAGAAATTTTTTCTGTAGAATAGATTTTTTTAATCAGAATGAAGATATAGAAGATTAATATTAAAAATAGAAACGGACTGAGCGAGTAGGCGTAATAATTGAGCACGTCCCTAGCGCCGGTCCAGCCCAGATTGAAACCATCTATATTGGAATAGCCGCCCAGAAACCACCAAGTCCAGTGCAGTCCGACTTGGGCCATTTGTATGAAATCTCCGATGAGTTGCAAGGGAGTAGCTAGGAAGCCGAATTTTTCAATATTTAAAAGCATTATGAAAAAAATAATGCTTCCGAATATCCAGGAAGTCGTTTTTTGTAAGACATTCAGTTTTTGATAAAAATAATGCAAGATGAAAAACGCATTGATCAGAAAAAGGATAATGAAAAATTCATGGATCAAAAGTCCAGCTGTGGCAAGAATAGTCGAAAAGAAAAAATATTTTTTCTCTCCGGTTAGTCCCTTGAAAAGATAGTAGATAAAGGGCAGGATTCCTAGGATGAAAATCACATTTGCTCGAGTATAATCAATTTCCAAATTTATGACCGGCACGGAAACAAAAGATAAGAGAATAAGATATTTTATTAAATCATTTTTTACTCCGGCTATCTTTATAATTTGGTAGAGATAGTATATTCCGGAAATTTGCATGATTATCATCCCGAATTTGAAAATCCAATAAGGTGGGATTTTTGAAACTAGCGTAACGAAATCGACAAAAATAGCAAACATTGGCCGATATGGCGCGACGAAAATTCCGAAAGATATATTTTGTTCGGCATTAGTTATGTAGGCATATCCGTCAATTTCCGGTACAAAACGATAGACGAGAGTTGTTGCCAAATGCACTAAAAGAAAAGCACTGATTCCGAAAAAAATAAACTTATAATACTCTCGGCTTTCTATTTCTTTTTCAGAGTTTTTCTTGTGAGTAATAATAAATGAGCAGATGCTTATCGCTAGGATGGAAATAATCGCCAGGGGTAGATTTATTCTGTTTCCGGCCAAAAGAGTGAGGCCGTAGTAGAGCGGAGTGAAGAAAAAAACCGTAAAAATCGGCGCGGTAACAATTTTTGCCAGCCAATCTTCTTTCGGAGTGAAGACATTGTTGATGGCGATGCCCGGAACGAAAATGGCCAGAAAAAAACCACTTATGTATAGAGTGATATTGAAATTAAAAACCGAATGCAAAAATAATGATATTAGAAATATCACGAAAGAAAAAAAGATTATTTGCTTTGGCTTATTGTTTTCTAAAAATTTCAACATATGACTCAATGGACTTTTTCCAATTAAAATTATTTAATATATGAATTTTTGCTTTATCACCAAGCCGTTTTATTTTTTCAGAATCCGCAATTAATCGGACTATGCTATTTGCAATTAATTTCTCATCCGGCTTTTCAATTAGGATTCCATTTTCATCATTTTTCACAATTTCAGCCGCGCCTTCATTTGGCGTGGCAATGACTGCACATCCGCAATACATCGCTTCCAAAAGCGAGGTGGAAAGTCCGCCTCCCATATAAGCTGAATGCAAATAGATGTCTGAAATTTTCAATATGCCAATAGCTTTTTCTCGAGGAATATTTCCTAAAAAAACAATCACTGGTTCATCTTTGGCAATTTCTTTCAGGCGGTCGAAATCTTCGCCGTCACCAATGATCAAAAAAACAATCTTTTTCTTGATATCTTCCGACAATGATTTGATGGCTAAGATACTTTTTTCAACTCCTTTCCACTTATACAGTCGTCCGGTCCAATTGATGATGATTTTGTCCCTATATTTATTTTTCATTTCTTCATCAGGTTTAGCGGTGTCCATCGCTGCAAAATCTAAACCGCGATAGATGACAGGCGATTTTCGTTTGTCAAATTTTTTTACAAATTTTTGTACGGCATATGAGATGGAAATATTTTGATCACAAAAACGGAAAATCAGAAAGCCGAAAGTGTAATCATAAATTTTGGCAACAAATGTTTTAAAATTGCTTGAAAGTCTGACAAAGTCAGACCCATGTTCAATATGTATCCATTCCGATCTTCTGATTTTAGCATAGAGCAGTGCCATAAGTGAAGTAGTGAAGAATCTGGTGCGAGAGATCGCGATATCAGATTTTTCACTGAACAATCCAAAAAACAACTTCCAAAACTTGAAGCTCCAAAACTTTGGCAGTGGATAATTGGGGATGATTTCGAAGGCTGGGAAGCGGATTATTCTCACATTATTGTGTCTTGTTTCAAATTCTGGAGCGCTATGTGGCAAGTGGGGCGTGAAAACAACTATATCCATCCCACGAAGAGATAGATACTTGTTAAATTCATCGGCATGATTTTCCAATCCTCCGATATGCGGCGGATAGTATGGACAAAAGATTAATAATTTCATTTTTGATTTATCTCTGTTAATGCTTCTTTTCTTGTCACTTCCGAAATCTGCTGTTCCAATCTCTCAATAGCATTTAAGAGCTTGAAAATCATCAGGAAAACCAGGATAAATCCGGTCAGGATGACAGCGTTGACGTTGCCTTGCATGCCGATGATAGTCGCGATGTTGTTTGTCAAGGCAGGGAAGATAGCGACGATCGCCATCCCGCCCCAGACAATAATGCGAACAGAAACTTTGAGCAGCGTTTGCCCACTTTTGCCTTTGGCATAATTTTTGATGCCGTTATAGATCATAACGGCCGCGATGAGGGTGATTATGATTTGATATAGATGCAGTCCCATATTTTTTTGCGTTTAAAATTATTAATTAGCTTAGCAATCCCCACACCATTTTATATAACGTCTTGATTCCGTTCCAGAATCCTTGTTTTTGCAACTTGCCCATAGAATATTCGGTATAGCGTACGGCGATGGGAACTTCTTTGAATTTCAATTTATATATATATATTTCGCGGATAACCTCGCTGTCATATTCGTATCGGTCAGCTTTAGTGTTGATGGTTTCAGCGGCGTGGCGCGAGTAGGCGCGGAAGCCGGACTGGGAATCGGTCACCCACAGACCGAAAAGATACCACGTGACAAAATTTCCAAAATGGTTGGCCATAATTTTGTACCAAGGCATTCCGCGCGGATCAATGAGACGCGTGCCAAGAACCACATCACACTTTTTGTCTCGGATTGGCGCAATCATTTTTTCAATGTCCTGCGGATCGTGCTGTCCATCGCCGTCGAGCGTCACAATGATATCTGCGTCAAGAAGTTTGGCGGCCTCAATACCGGTTTTGGTGGCCGCGCCCTTGCCACGGTTAATTTTGTGGCGAAGAGCCACCACGCCGGCGTTTTTGGCCACAGCTTGCGTATTGTCCGCGCTGCCGTCATCAATCACGATGAGATTTTGATAGCCGGCCGCCCTGATTTCGGCAATGACGTCCGCAATAACCTTTTCTTCGTTGTAGGCGGGGATGACGATGTAAATTTTGGGGTTTTCACTCATATTATCTATTTTACCCCAATTCTAAAATTTCTCAAGCCTTATTAGATTTAACAAAAAAACCGACCTGAAGCCGGTTTTTGCAAATTAATTTTTCAGGCGAATTTCTTCTCTAGCTTTTCTACGCGGTAGATCAGAGTATTGTTGTCAATTACGTTAACTTTCTTATTTAGATTAGCTTTGATTTCTTCTATATTTAAGTTAACTTCCTTAATTTCAGTTCCAAGATCAGTTATCTTGCTTTCAAGTCTTAATAAATCATTTTGTGTCATTGCTGCTAGTTCAGCAGCGGAAGAGTCAATTTTAGCTCCTAACGCAGTCTCACTTGCTTTAATAGAAGATATCATTTTAGCTTCTAACGCAGTCTTACTTGCTTTAATAGAAGATATCATTTTAGCTTCTAACGCAGTCTCACTTGCTTTAACAGAAGATATTATTTTAGCTTCTAAGAGATTCCTTGTTTCGTCCGCACTGACACGAATAAGCTCTGCAATATCGACAAGGGTTAATTCTTTTTGTGGTTGATTATTATCCATATCTATATAATATTTATTTTTTTATTAATTCTTTTTCTTTCAATAATTTCAAAACAGGCTCCCCACATTCTAAGCAGATCTCAATTTTATTAGAAAACATACTCGTACCCAAACCTATGTGCACGCTTTTTGTACCTTTTTTGATTATTTTTTTACAGATGTCGCATTTAGTAATTTGCATAGTTGAATTATACTATTGGACAGCTTGAGTGTCAATTCAATATGAATTTGGGGGTTTTCACTCATATTTGTCTATTTCTACCCTGATTATCATTTTTTCAAATTTTTATTTTGTGGTATAATATTGAATATGAATGTGCAAAAACTTCTTTATTGGCTGCCGCGCACCTTGGCGATTATTTTTATCGCTTTCATTAGTATCTTTGCGTTGGATGTTTTTTCGGAACCGGATTGGCCCATGGCGCTCACGACGCATCTCATTCCCAGTTTCATCTTGATTGTCATCACCGCCATCGCTTGGAAGAACGAAAAAATTGGCGGAATTCTGTTCCTCATCGCCGGCCTCATTATGGCTGGCTTTTTTCATAGCCTGATTGCCCTCCTCATCACCGCCCTTCCGGCCGGCGTGATTGGGGTTTTGTTCTTTATTTCGAGCAGGAAAAGTATTCAGGAATAAACGCATGAATTAATTAAGTAATAAATTTTAAGAATTAAAACAATAAAAAAATATGCAGCAAAACGACGAACAAGAAAAATTCAATCAGCTTATAAATAAAGATTCTTCAGAAGGATATGAAGAAATTAGTGAAAAGAAAACATCCAAGCTTGGATATATCCTGCTTTTTATGATGGCAATCTTCATAATCATAATCGCTCAAACAGTTTTTTCTGATCTGAAAGAAATTCCCGCAAAACCGAACGCTCCGGCCTATTGCATAGCTTCTCTTAAGAATTCTGATTATTTGAAAAATTTATCCTATCAGCAGAGTTGTCGATTTACCGATATCGACAAAAAGTTCAATTTAGATAGTGGTTATAATAATATTTCAGCCAAGATAGATCAAATAGCTTCTTTGAATAAGCAAATATCCAGCAATGAGGCTAGTCTAAGAAGTAATGAAAGGGAAGTATCTAAGTTGAGTCGGGATTATGAGTTGAGTTTGCAAGAGAAAATGGCGAATGAAAAAGGCATTATTGATAAATCCAATGTCAAAGATGATGTTGCTCAAAAAAGAAATGAAATGGATGATTTGAAGAAGCAAAATGCATTGCTAGGAAAGCAACGAGACGTTATTATCTCTCAAGTTGATTCGGAAATTGGCACGTTGACGAAATCGTACGATGATGCTTTGGAATTTTACAAGAATATGGAGGCCTATTACAAATTTAAGGTGTTTCTTTTGATGCTTCTTTTTGTCCTGCCATTTTTCGCAGTCTCCGTATATCTCTATCTGAAACTCAAAAAGAAAAATAGTCCCTACACTATCATTTTCACTGCCATAGCCGGAGCTTCTTCATTTCTATTCTTGCAAATTGTCTTGACGTTTCTTTATGACATTTTGCCTAAGGAATGGTTAGCGAGAATTTTCCGCTTTTTCATGAACATTCCATTCCTTCGATATGTCATCTATTATGGCTCGGTGATTCTGGTCATCGTCATTTTCGGCGGCATTGTCTATTTCATTCAGAAAAAAGTTTTCAGTCCGGAAAAAGTTGCCATCCGACGCTTGAAGGACAACAAGTGCCCCGGATGTTCTTTCACCCTCAATGCTGAGCATAACTTTTGTCCCAAATGCGGCCAAAAAATCAAAGAGCCTTGCATACACTGCAACAATCTGAAGATCCGCTATTTGTCACACTGCCCATATTGCGGGAAAGAGAAAGTTAGTAATTAAAATTTTTAAGTAAAAATTAAAAAATCTCTCACTCAAGCGGAAAAAAGTATTCAAAAATTTCGCGGGGGTGGAGGGAAGAAAAAAATATGTTTCATATAAATGGATTCTTTGCACCTTATGTGTATTTAGGAATGATATATTTTGCAGGATTTATTTTAATTAGTTTGGCAGTAGGAATACTACTGGGAAAAATTATAAATAAAAAATGGACAGCTGCTTGGGTTGTCATTGCTAATTGCGCAATTTTTTATTTTTTTGATTTGGGAAATGGTTCCTTGATTCTTGGGATTTTTTCTGTTTTTGTAATGTATCTTTATTTTTTTAGAAAAATTAGCAATAAATAACTTAAATTGATTGGTTGTTAATTATTTTCAATAAAATAAATGAGAAATAAAAAGATAATCTACAAGTTTTTCAATATATCGATGATATTTTTTGCAATGGCTGTGATAATATCACCAATAACTTTTAAAGGAAATGCTAATTATTTAAAGGCAGATGAAATAAACAATCTTGACATCCCGAATGATAGTAGGGTTATTTGGGACAGTGACCAGACTATTTCTGGTACTGTTACAATCGAACCGCGAGCGACACTTATAATCAAGGATGGAGCGACGATAAATTTTGGCTCCTTTTCTCATATAATAGTGAATGGAAGGTTGTTTGTTAATGGTACATTGGATAAGCCAATTTATTTTAAAAGGGTTGACCCAAATTTTGGATATTCCATTTGGATTAATGATGGCGGCAAAGCCGTGGTGAAAAATGCTGATATCAGTGGACCTGGGATGCAGTTGGCTCAAGTTGGATCTAATATTCCTTTTATAAATACGGCTTATGCTGGCACATATCAGGGCGGGTTCTCGGTTCGAGGTGGCGAATTGGAAATTCAAGGTTCAAAAATTCATAATGGATTATATGGCGTGGGAATTGAAATTACAGCTGATCCTAAAAAAGTTATTGTGCAACGATCGTCTTTTATTAACAATCAAACCGATGTATATAATGACAGTTTAACACCTGAGTATGACAACGAATATGCTGATTTTCGTTTTAATTGGTGGGGAAGCGCAATAGGTCCATCTCAGGAATGTTATACTTATAATTCCGTACAAACTTGTAATTATGACAAAGTTTTTGGCAATATCAATCTTAAGCCTTTTAGAGCAAAAGAAGAATTTCATGATCCCGTTATCATTGTGCCTGGGATACTGTGCTCATGGAAAATAACAGATGGAGGTGATTGGCAGCTGGATCCGATTTTCAAAACTTACGATTCTTTATATGATACATTCGAAAACAATGGCTATAGTGAGGGAATAGATTTATTCACTTTACCTTATCAATGGCGCGCGAGTAATACAGAAACGGCTAAATTACTTCGAGGCAAGATTCAGGAAATTAAGACCACCACAAATTGGCCCAAAGTAGATGTAGTTGCACATTCGATGGGTGGATTGGTAGCGAGACAATACATCGAGTCTGATGATCCCGTGTATGGTTATAAGGGAGATATTGATCAACTGATAACATTAGGAACACCCAACAGCGGTTCGCCGGAGGATTATTTAATTTGGGAAAGTGGAGATGTGTCTAATGGTAAATTTGATATTGTTGGTTTGTTGTTGAATAAAATTTTTAAACAGGAAGCCAAAGAGAATAATTATGAAAGTGTTTTTAGCTATCTGCACAAAAAACCGATAAAATCCGTTGAGGAATTATTATCAACTTATAATTATTTGTACGACGTATCTTCCAACAAGATGCGTTCTTACGCAGATAATGAACATTATCCAAAAAATGTTTTTCTTGATACGCTCAACCTTCCTGAGAATGTCGAAAAACTAAATAAAGTTTCTAGTATAAATATAGTAGGAAAATTAGGCGATAATACAACTATAAATGAAATAAGAGTTGGTGAGCCTTCTATCGATGAGGACTCCATATGGGCGCATGGTGAACCTATCAAAGATGGCTATGCGAAAAGTGATGGTGATGGCACAGTGCCGTTTGGTTCGGCTGAGAGCATTCCTTATGACGAACAAATAGAAATTGATTCGTCGCACATGAAATTGCCTGGTGATGCTCGGTCGGTAGTGTATAAGACATTAACAGGAGTTTTCCCAGAAAACAAAACACCATTCGTATGGACGGATAAAAGACTTTTCTTTTTTGCTCTTTCTCCTATCGACATCCAGATCATTGCGCCAGATGGTATCCATTGGGCGGGAAAGAAGATTGACGATACATTACTTGATATAAATAAGATTGGTGGAGCGTTCTATACTGGCAGTGACACAGATAATGAATTTGTAACCATTCCGGATCCGGAGAATGGAGAATATCCGAAAGATGGTGGATATAAAATTATCACGCAAGGCACGGATAACGGAGCATATACTGTCGAAGTGTCTAAAATTTCTGAGGATGAAAATAATCCAGGGCAAGTGACAGAATCGACAGTCGATATCAGGGGTATGACAGTGGAAGATAGGATCGAAGAATCAGTAGCGACTGTTTCTGGAACTAATGTGTCAACAGAGGAGAGTGGCTCCACCGACACCACTCCTCCCTCCATCACCGCTTCGGTCTCGCCTGAACCGAACGAAGATGGTTGGAACAATGCGGATGTCACGATTCATTTTGAGGCGACGGATGAATCAGGTATAAAATCAGTGACACCGGATGTGACCTTGAACAATGAAGGCCAGGATCAATCGGCAACCGGTACGGCGGAAGACAATGCGGATAATGCGTCCAGCAAAACAGTTTCCGGCATCAACATCGATAAAACCGCGCCGACCACTGTTGCCGAGCCCATTGGAACACAAGGCAATAATGGATGGTACACATCTTCCGTGACGATAAACTTTTCCGCGACAGATGGTTTGTCTGGTGCGGAAAAGACGTCATATTCTTTGGATGATGGCAGTGTGCAAAATGGGAATAGTTTGACAATCAGTGGCGACGGTCAGTATCGAATTAAATATCATTCGCGGGATAGAGCCGGCAACGAGGAAGAAGAAAATGCAATCAGCATTAAAATCGATCAGACTGCGCCTGATATCCAAATTGTCTCACCAGCAAACGGAAACTATGAGAACAATGCAACGCCGGAAGTGAAGTATGCAGTCACAGACGGACTGAGCGGAGTGGATGAAAGGCGAATAGTCGCGACTCTGGATGAGAAAAATTATACCAAGAATAGAATTGATCTATCGTTGGAAGTCTTGGGAAAACACACTCTTAGAGTTGACGCTACCGACGCTGCTGGCAACTATACCCAATCACAAACAGATTTCACTGTTACAACTAGCATCGAGGCGATAAAACAAAACATTAAACACTATTTTTCTCTCGGTTTCATCAAAAAAATGAGCACGGAATTTTTCTTGGAAGTCAAACTGCGCAATATCCAAGAAATGACGCGTTTGCTTGATACACTCCGATCCAAATGGATGCCGCAGTGGGCGAAAGATAGGGTGATACAGAGCCTCAAACAAAACATCAACCGCCAGATCGATGATTTGGAGCGTCAGATCCAGTATAATAAAAATTTCAAACGCACTATCAACTCGAAGATCCAGGCTATCTTAATGGAAGATCTGGAGGCGGTGAGGGTGTATTAAACCATAAAATTTAGGTCTTGACAAATTTTAGAGGTATGATAGTCTGGAAGTAAGAATAAATAATACCTACAGTTCATATATGGACAATTTTCTGACAACATTATATGGCTCAAGCCAAACGGTTTTCACCAGTATGGAAATCGCCATTTTGATTGGGGAGAAAAATGCAGGGAAACTTAAATCAAAATTGGCATATTATGTGAAAACTGAAAAATTGCTCAGGTTGCGCAGGGGAATTTTCTCAAAAGATGAAGATTATGATAGAAATGAATTGGCGGTACGGGTCTTCACTCCTGCATATGTTAGTTTCGAAACAGTCTTACAAAGAGAAGGTGTTATATTTCAATATTATGAATCAATCTTCGTTGCCAGCTATCTCTCCAGAAAGCTTAAATTTGAAGAGAATCAATTTACATATAGAAAATTAAAAAATGAAATTTTGATCAACCAGAAAGGGCTGATTAATAAAGGGACATATTTTGAGGCAACCAAGGAGCGGGCCTTTTTGGATATGCTGTATTTGTTTGGCAATTATTTTTTTGATAATCTTAGGAATATTGATTGGGATTATTGCTATGAAATTGTTTCCATATACGGCAACAAAACATTAGAGAAAAAACTTAAAAATTATCAAAAAAAATATGCTGAATAAAGAAAAACACCGGTTGGTTATGGCGCAAATATTAAAGGACATTTATTCTGATACTTCTTTGGCATCGCTTCTGGGCTTCAAGGGTGGAACAGCCGCTTTTATGTTCTATGATCTGCCAAGGTTTTCAGTTGATCTCGACTTTGATCTGTTGGACGATTCGCAGGAGAATCGGGATTTAGTCTTCAAAAAAATCAAAAAAATTATTTCCAATTATGGGGAAATTAAGGATGAACAGCAAAAGTTTGCCACCATCTTTTTTTCGCTGTCATATGAAACGGGCGCGCATCAGATAAAGGTGGAAATTAACTGCAGGAAAACCGGCGCCAGTTTCGAAATGAAAAACTATTTTGGCATCCCGGTGCTTGTGAGCCATAAAAATTCAATGTTTTCTGCCAAGCTTGTGGCGCTTATGAATCGCAAGGATTTCGCCGCGCGCGATCTTTTTGATGTATATTTTTTCCTTAAAAATATTTGGGAGACTGATCAAGAAGTATTTTTAGCGTACGATATTAACTCGGAAAAAGAATATATTAAAAAATGCGTTTCTTTCATTGAGGATATTCCGGAAAATACGTTGCTAAAAGATCTCGGAGAGCTTATTGATGAAAAACAAAAAGAATTTGTCAGAACAAAAATAAAAAGCGAGACAATATTTTTATTGAAAAATCGTTGGGATATTGAGGGATAATAGAAGCATTCTTTATCGTCACTCTCCCGACAATTCTTATCGGGCTTTTGTTTTTGGAAAACGGATTTGGTGTTATTGGTAAATTGTGGGATAATATGGATAGGTAAAAATTAAAATAAAAAACTTTTATTTCAGCGCATAATAATTTGCGCGGTAGTGAAGGGGAGAAAATGTTATATTAGATGATATTGGAGTAGGAAGTGCAATTGCAAATATAATTTATTTGATAATTTCTGCAGTTGGTATAGGAGGGATATGGTTTTTTATTAAGAAAAAAAATAAAAGTGGGGCTATATTTTGGGCTTCCATGATATTTAATTTTTTATTATTTCTTTATTTTATGGGTAGCTATGGATTCTATCCGGATTACTTATATCGAGTGGTTAATAACTATTGGCCATGTCTAAATCTGATTTTATTTATTTTATTAATTATTAACTTCTTCAAAAAAAATGCAAAAACAAAGAAGGGGGATAATACTAACTAAGCTTGTTGTAATATTCTTTTGTGTAGCATTGAGTGCGTATCTTTGCACTTTCTACGCGAAGGCAGATGATGAATGCGAAAACTATGAAGATGAGACAACTATAGAAATATGCCAAAACACCACTTGGCATGCCTCTGATAATCTTAATTTCAATAAAACAGTTTCTATTTATTCTGGCGGCACTTTAACCATAGAAAAAGGGGCGCATATAAAATTTAGCAAAGACGATGACGGCAAGGATACTAAACTTATTGTTCTTGGTGGACGATTGGTGGCAGCTGGAGAGCAAGACGCACCAATAGACATTACGTCTGATTCTGATCGTCAGAGCCAGCTTATAGAATTTCATGGTCGATACTACGGTGATGACCCCGAGCCCGAGTTGTCTTTTTTGCGTTACGTAGAAATTCATGGGGTAGGTTATGAAATTGATGATGGCGGTGGACAATCTTCTTTTTGGCAAAGCTTCATACCCTCAGTTTATGCCAAGGCAGTTGGCGGTCCAGCTGTGAAATTTTTTGGCGGAAAAGCCCATTTTGAGAATTGTAATTTTTATGATAATGCCTATGCGGATGTGGCAGTTCAATATGATGAAGACGATTTTTCTGCCGGCGCATGGAGCTATTTGGAAATAGTTAATTCTAATTTTGAAAAAAACAATAATTCATCAGCAGTGATTTCTGAACTGAAATGTAAAGATGAAATAAGTGATTGCTATAAAAAAGTTCTTTTGAAAAATGATTGGTATGGCGATTCATCTGGTCCGAGCCAGCCTGACAAGCAGATTTTTACCTCGGGCAAAATAATAGCAGGAGATTATTTCTTGGAAAGTTGGAGCGGGACGGAGAACGGCTTGTCTTCTGGTGGCGCATCCAATGTAATGTTCCTGCCAGGCATTGAAAGCAGCAGGCTTTATGATAACAGTGAAAAACTGTGGGAACCTGGCAATTGGGGTGACGTAAAAGAGTTGTACCTTGATTCCGAGGGACGTAGCAATAGGAAAGATGTGCATACAAAAGACGGGGATGTGCTTGATGAAACTCCAGTCGGAGCAAATATATACCAGTCATTTATTGGCAGCATGAACAAGTTGAAAGGCGATGGTGAAATAAATGGTTGGAAGCCGGTGGCCTATGATTGGAGATTGTCGTTGGATGATATCTTAAAAGATGGAAGCATAGAAAACACCCTAACGTCTTTGGCGGCAAGTTCGAAATCCGGTAAGGTGACGATCATCGCACATTCAAATGGCGGGCTTTTAGCCAAAGCGTTGCTCAAAAAAATCGGGAATGAAAAAGCGCAGCAGCTTGTTGACAAAATCATTTTTGTGGCAGTGCCTCAGTTGGGAACGCCTGAGACGGTTGCCGCAATGCTTCATGGAAAAGATCAAGGCGTTCTTCCTGTGTTCGGTAGTGCGACAGCGCGAGGACTGGCTGAAAATATGCCGGGCGCGTATAATTTATTGCCGTCAGGAAAATATTTTGAAGCTGTGACCAATCCTATTGTAACATTCGATAATGTCGATCAGTCGTCTGATTTAAAGGCCAAATATCCAGAGAATATCGACGCGGAGAAGAAATTATATAATTTTCTTTCTGATGATTTCCGCAGGGTGGATGCAACCGATTCGGACACGGATTCGCCGGCCAAACTGAATGACACACTGCTTGATCACGCGCAGAGCCTGCATGACGGCAGCGAAGGACTGGACGCATGGAAAGCTCCGAATGGAATAAAAATAATCCAAATTGCTGGTTGGGGAGCTGATACACTCAGTCAATCTATATATGGGACACACGACAAAAAGATTTGTGACGAATATGTGTGTCAATCTGGAGTGGACTATCTCGATCCTGACTTTAAGTTTACGATTGATGGAGATGGAACTGTTGTTAACCCGAGTGCGCTGTGGATGAAGGACGGGGAGAGATATTGGGTGGATTTAGGTACGTATAATAGAAATCATCCGTTTAGCACGTTACTGGGTTATCTTAGCATTGAACATAGAAATATCCTTGAAATTCCAGGGTTACTTTCTTTTGTAAAAGATAATATTACTAGTTCAGTAAAGCCAATTTCAGAATATGCATATCTGTCAATAACCACGCCGCCATCCTCAAGCGATAAACGTCTCCAATATTCTCTTCATTCGCCGCTGACACTCGACATGTATGCCGATGTTGATGGTAAGACGTTGCACACAGGTGTGAATGAAGATGGCATTATTGAGCAGCAGATACCCGGCACGACTTTCAAAGAGTATGGCGACAAGAAGTATATTTTTACCGATGAGGATGTTCCGACAAGAATTGTTATGAAAGGATATGATGAAGGAAAATTCACATTTTCGGTTGAAGAATTTGAGGGCGATGATTCGCAAGGAAAAATAGAATTCAAGGACTTGCCGGTAAATCCCGAAACGCAAGCGACATTTTCGCTGGCAAGCAATCTGGAAAGTGCAACGGATTTGAAAATCGATAAGGACGGTGATGGGGACATTGACTGGAAACTTCAACCGAAAATAGGGGAGATTACGACGCTTGATAGTACTCCGCCGGCAACTACGGCTGATATTTCCGGTACTGAAGGAAAGAATGGCTGGTACACGAGTGATGCGATGCTCAAGCTTGAAGCTCAAGACAATGCCGGCGGTACCGATGTTCAAAAAACGGAGTATTCAATGGACGATGGGACAGTCTGGAATGAATATGCTCAGCCAGTTGCATTTTCAAACGAGGGTGTGGTGAAAATAAAATACCGAAGTACCGACAATCAAGGGAACGTTGAAGAAGTAAGAGAAATAACCATAAAAATCGATAAGACAGCTCCGGAGGGAAAAATATCATTCAATGGAAAAATGCAAAAACTGGAAATTATTGGCAGTGATAATCTGTCGCCAAATGTTACAGTGGAAACGAGCGAACAGGACATTGGAAATGGAAAGAAAGACAATAGTAAAAAACTTATCTGGCAGTTTCTTGGTCTGCTTTTTAATAACAAAGACAAGGCCATTAGGGAAACAACTACACTTTCCGATGAGGCTGGACATAAAACGCGAATAATTCTTGACAAGAAAAAAGATGGGAGCGGATTTATTGATCTATCGGTGGTATCATTGTCATATGACAATCAAGAAATTCCGATTGGAAAAAACAATCTGCAATACAAATGGCTGCTCAATTGGTGGAACAGTAAGTATATTATTTTCGCAGCGCACATAAGAACCGCCTCTTCAATCTTGGAATCTCATTATTTTCCTGTCAAAAATCAAACGTGGATCATGGAAAATCCGAATGAGTTGGCTGACGACAACAGTGATGACAATTCCGGAAAACGTCCGGTGAGGAAGAAAATGCAGGGAATGGTAATACCTGCTATAATAACGAATAAAGGGGAAATTAAAATAAATTATTAAAAAACAGTAACATGAAAAAAATAACACTAATCTTATCGGGAATAATCTCAGTCATATTGGTTATATTAAATTTTATTGGCACATATCGCTTGTGTGGTTCACGGGGATATGGAAGTTGCATGGATATTTTCTATGATGCTATAGTAAATTTTTTACCAATCATTCCTCTCTTCATATTCTCTCTCATTACCTATAAAATGCGGGACGAAATTTTCCAAGCGTGGTGGAAATTTTCCCGCGTTTGGATCCCGCTTTCTATGATAGCAATTCTTATTTCCCCTTCGTATGGCAATTGGATGATTCCGATTGAAAAGGGGACAGTGGCTTTCTTTTCATCGATAGTTTTTTGCATCATAAGTTTGATCATAATTATCCGGCAATCCTTCAAAAAGTGAATCTTGACTCAAAACTGAACCCCAGCTCTGGCCGACGAATTATCTTCTGCTGGGATATTTTCTAACATCCAATGTTAGGAATGTAGATTGTAATATAATTCAAATAATAAATTATCCACAGAAGGATGCTTGACAGTGATAGGCGTACAATGATATTCTATCATTGCGAGGAAAGCCGGCTTCCCGTCGCGCAAATAAAATTGTTTACAGCCTTAATTTGCTAAGCTTTTTAAGGTATGTTAAAATAAATCATATGAAGGATAAAATTCAAAAAAATAAAAATAGCGTAAAAGAAGAACCGACCTATAAGGCTGGGGAAGTTGTGTCTATGCTGGAGCAATTAAATGACGGGATTCAATTAATAGCCGAACAGCATACAGAAATAGTCGGTCGCTTGGATGGCATTGATGGTCGCTTGGATGGCATTGATGGCCGCTTGGATAGCATTGAAAGTAAAACGGATCGTCTGCAAGATGATGTGACTGAAATCAAATATAAGCTCTCGGAAAAGGTTGATCGGGAGGAATTCAAGAAAATGGAAAAAAGAGTGATCAAATTAGAAACGCTCGTATTTGCAAAGTTATCATAAAAGGGTAAATATTGAAGGGGATATAAAACTAAACTTATGGAAGGGAAAATGGATCTGTCGGTCGTAGTGCCACTGTATAATGAAGAAGGCAATGCCAAGGAATTGCATCGTCGGATCAAAGAAGCGTGCGAAGGCTTGGGGAAGAACTATGAAATCATTTTCATCGATGATGGTTCAATAGATGGGACAGTGAAAGATTGTGAGGGACTTTCCCCTTTGAAGCTCATCCGTTTTCGCAAGAACTATGGTCAGACAGCCGCCTTTGACGCGGGGATAAAAGCAGCGACAGGGGAAATCGTGGTGACGATGGACGGCGATCTGCAGAATGACCCGAGCGATATCGGCAAGCTTTTGGAAAAAATGAATGAGGGATATGACGTGGTGGCGGGCTGGCGCGCCGAAAGAAAAGACCCGATCATGAAAAAACTTTCTTCCCGCGCGGCCAATCTGGTGCGACAGTTTTTGATCGAAGATAACATCCATGACTCCGGTTGCAGCCTGAAAGCCTACAAGCGCGAGTGTTTTGCCGATGTCGATCTTTTCGGTGAGATGCATCGTTTCATGCCGGCTATCTTGCAATTTGACGGTTATCGCGTAGGCGAGGTGAAAGTCAATCATTTTCCGCGGACCATCGGCGTGACGAAATATAATTGGAAACGGGGGATGAAAGGGATCGTGGATATGATTTCCATCTGGTTCTGGCGCAAATATTCCTCTCGGCCGTTGCATCTTTTCGGCGGTAGCGGAGTGGTTTTGTCCATCGTGGGATTTTTGATTTTGGGCTGGATGGCGGTGGAAAAAATATTTTTCAATGCTTCTCTTTCAGAAAAGATATGGCCGCTCATCGGGGTTTTCTTCGTGATGATCGGTGTCATTCTTTTCATCTTCGGCCTTCTGGCCGACATCATTATCCGAGGCTACTACAAAGAACAAGGTCGGATGAATTATTCAATCAAAGAGATCTTGGAAAAATAATAATTGACAAAGTGGCTTTTCTTGGAGTAAAATCGGAACAGTTCTTAAGAAGAAGTATTTGATCATAAATGCTTTATTAAGCTGTTTCATCCCAAAAAAGGAGCTGGGAAAATATGAAAATAGTCATCATTGGGACGGGCTATGTCGGTCTCGTAAGTGGAGCTTGCTTCGCTAAATTCGGACATAATGTCATTTGTGTCGACAAGGATAAGAAAAAGATCGATGTGCTCAAAAAGGGAGGGGTACCGATTTATGAGCCCGGATTAGATGCACTTGTAAAAGAAAATGTTGCAGCCGGAAGACTTTCTTTCACGGACAGTCTCGAAGAAGTCATTAACGGAGCAAGAGCAATTTTCATTGCTGTTGGTACGCCGGAATCTAGGCGCGGAGAAGGCTATACCGATATGAAATATGTCTTCGGGGTGGCCAATGAAATCGCACCGCTTCTTAAGGAGTATACTGTAATTATCGATAAGAGCACGGTACCTGTCGGTACTGCCGATCGCGTGGAAGAGATAGTCCGTGAGCTCAATCCTGATGCTGATTTTGATATTGTTTCAAATCCGGAATTTTTGCGGGAGGGATCCGCTATAGCTGATTTTGAACACCCCGATCGTATCGTGGTGGGGGCTAAATCTGAAAAAGCGATAGCGATTATGAAAGAAATATATGACACGCTGAATGTTTCACGTGATCAAATCGTTTCTATGGATCCTAAAACGGCGGAGATGGTGAAACTGATTTCCAATGCGTTTCTAACTGTAAAGATAACATTTGCCAATGAGGTAGCGGATTTAGCTGAAAAAATCGGCGCAGACGGAATAAAAGCTCTCAACGCTATGGGTATGGACGGTCGGATAGGTGCTAAGTTTTTGCATCCCGGACCGGGTTGGGGGGGATCATGTTTTCCGAAAGATACGAAAAGTATCGAAAAAACAGGACAGGAACATGGAGCTCATCTGACGGTGGTCGAGGCGGCCGTAAAATCAAATTCAGGAAGAAAGGCTCATATGGTCAGGAAGATCGTCAAGGCGATGGACGGGAAAGTTTCCGGCAAAAAGATTGCTTGCCTTGGACTTACTTTCAAGTCGAATACTGATGATATGCGGGAAGCAGCAGCCCTTGTTATTCTGTCTACACTGGCTGAAAAAGGCGCTCAGGTTATGGCATATGACCCTAAGGGAATGGATGAGGCTAAAAAGTTGATGGAAGATATCAGCTATGCCAAATCTGTTAGTGAAGCGGTGAAAGATGCGGATTGTCTCGTCATCATGACCGAATGGGATGAATTTAAGGGTATCGACTTTGTCACCATCAAAGAGATGATGAAGGGCGATGTGGTAGTCGATCTGCGGAATCTCTATTACAAGAATCGCGAAATGCTCAAAAAACTGGGCTTTCGCTATCAAGGGGTAGGATTTACAAGTTAACTTTTTTGTTCAATAAGCTTGCGGGCGGTGTATTATTCACCGCCCTTTATTTTAACCTTGATATGTGATAAAAATAATATATGCGTATCCTATTTTTCAATTATGAATATCCGCCGCTCGGCGGCGGGGCGGCCAATGCGACCGCTAACATTTTGCGTGAATATGCCAAGATTCCTGATTTGGAAGTGGATCTTGTGACCTCTTCCATCGACCAAAAATATCATTTGGGGCATATCGGGGAGAACGTGAATATCCATCGTTTACCGATCGGGAAAAAGGTTGATAACTTGCATCTGCAATCGACCAAGGATCTCCTGATGTATCCTTGGCGCGCCTATTGGTTTTCACGTCGCTTGATAAAGATTGCCAAAAAAGAGCAGCGACCCTATGGCCTGACGCATTCATTTTTCACCGTTCCTTGCGGATTCATCTCGATGCTTTTGAAATGGGAATTCAGATTGCCCTATATCGTGTCACTGCGCGGTTCAGACGTGCCCGGCTATTCCGATCGTTGGCCGCTCATCTATGCTTTTTTGAAGCCTGTTTTTGCCCTCATCTGGCAGCAAGCGGCGGCCGTGATTTCCAACTCGCTCGGCCTAAAAGAATTAGCCTTAAAAACAAATCCGAAACAAAAAATCGGCGTGATTTACAATGGAGTGGATACGGAGAAATTTAAGCCAGGGGGAAGAAGCTTAGCTTCTGTACCCGAAGCTAAGCTTCTGGAAGAATTTAATGTTGTTTCGACTTCCCGTTTGACCGATCGAAAAGGCATAAATTATTTGATCGATGCTATGGCGATTATTGTTAAAAAATATCCACAAGTAAGGTTGAAAATTATCGGTGACGGCAATGCTAGAATAAAATTTGAAAGACAATCGGAAGAATTGGGCATTAAAGATAAAGTAAAATTCTTAGGGCTGTTCAGTCATGATGAAATGCCGGTTTTTTATAATGGCATGCGGATATTTGTTCTGCCTTCGCTTAATGAAGGAATGAGCAACACGGTCCTTGAAGCAATGTCATCCGGTTTGCCGATCCTAGCGACTGACACCGGCGGCACGGCCGAATTGGTGACGGACGGCGAAAATGGATATATCATCAGGATGAAAGATGCGGTGCATTTGGCGGAAAAAATGGAAATTCTTATCAATAATCCCGCGCTGAGACAAAGTATGGGACGGGTGAGTCGCGAACGCGCCGAAAAGTTGAATTGGGGGAATGTGGCAGGAGAGTATTGCGAATTGTACGATTCTGTTATTTTGAAAACCTAAAAAACCTAAAGCCGAGCTTTAGGTTTTAATGACAATAATAATTTTATGTTTAAAAAATATATCAAAAGAATTTTAAAGCTCCTTGTCAGTGCCGTCTTTTTGTTCTGGGTAATTTTCAAAGTCGACTGGCCTAGTGTCATTGAGAATTTTCAATCGATCAAGTGGCCGTTTATGGTGGCCTACGTCGCGGCCGTGATGATTGGAATGATAATCTGTGCTTATAGATGGAAAGTACTGGCCAATTACAAAAAAATCGAATTGAACTTCGGCGATTTTTTCAAATATTATCTGACGGGCACGTTCATCAATAATTTTATGCCGTCTTTCATCGGCGGAGACACGTTCAAGGCATATGAAACCGGCAAGGCGCAGGATCGATATATCGAAGCCGCTTCTTCGGTTATGATGGACAGGATCATGGGCCTTTTCGGGGCGACGATCCTGACGATAATTTTCACATTGCTCAATCTCGAAAATATCATCCATAGCCGGACTTTGGTCATCGCTAATCTCCTTGTGCTATTGTCTTTTTTGTTCGATATCCTGATCATGAAAATCAGGCACCGACCTTTTTGGTCACGCTTCAAAAAATATTTTCCGGATAAGTTCGTGGCTTTTCTGATCGATCTGGGTACATATAACAATAATAGCCGCATATTGAAAAAAGTGACTATCTTGTCTTTCGTTTTCTATTTCATCGGCGTCGCCTTGGCCAATTATATCCTTTTTGCGGCGCTCGGGATAAGGATCGGAGTTTTGGATTATCTGTCAGTCATTTTCCTCATCAGTATCGTTTCTTCCATTCCGATCAGTATCAATAATATCGGTATCAAAGAGTGGACATACATCGCTTTTTTCGGCGCTTTTGGCGTAAGCGCCGCCGCCGCTGTGACTGTGGCCATCATCAGCCGTTTCGTACAGATGCTAATCAGTTTCTTCGCTTTGCCTATCTATTTGCGGGCGCGCAAATAAGAGTTTAGTGAGATCCTTATTCCGAGGTCCTGATTTGGCTTTTGTCGGCCCCTACGCCGAAAGAGATATTTTCCTTCGCTTGGGGGAAGTTATTCTTATCTAAGAGGACAGTATTAAGATTTTCTCCGGCGAAATAGAAACAGACTATGTTGGATTTTTCACATCCGGAACCCGACAGCGTTACGTCCTGCGCGTTTTCAATGTTGAATACCGGTCCATACTTAGGGACGATTTTCACATTTTCCAGATTGACATTCTGCGCGTCATTCATTTTCATTCCGCTTCTGGATTTGATGATGCTGATATTTTTCAGGTTTAAATTGTTTATCGCGGAAGGTTTTTCTTTCAGGCCTAAAACGATGATTGAATCCTTGGTGTTTCGGCAGCTCACGTCCTCAATGTTGACATTTTGGAAAGTCGGAGGGAAATCCCTGTAGAAGGTGTTGGCTCTTTCATAGTAGGTGTCGAATTCGATGACTGCTTCGCTTAAGGAATTGATCTGTAAATTTTTGACCCAAATATTTTCGGCTGTGCCGCCGCGTTGCTGGTTGGATTTTATGCGGAAGCCGTACTGGGCATTCTTAACGGTGAAATTCTGCGCCAGTACATTTTTGACATTGCCTGACATTTCACTGCCTATGGCTATGGCTCCATGAGCATCGGTCACGGTGATGTTTCGCAGAACGATATTTTCCGAAGGGATATTGATGCGTCGGCCGTCGTTATCGCGGCCGGATTTGATCACAATCGCATCGTCTCCCGTGGAAAAAGTGGCGTTGTCCACAAGGACATTTTTAGAAGAATCAATGACTACTCCGTCCGTACTCGGTCCGGGGGCGGTGTCGATGTTCACTCCGCTTATGATAATATCTCGGCTGTAGACCGGATGGATGGTCCACATCGGACCTTTCAAAATAGATATGCCGGAAATGAGAATACGGTCGCAATTTATGAATTCGATGAAGCTGGGACGGAGGCCATCTTTGACAGTGGCGAAGATTCGCTGATCCACAGGAAGGTTTTTTTCTCCCATCGAATATAATTTTCCGATAGATAGGCCGGTGAATTTCCACCAAGTAGGACCTTGTCCATTGAGCGTGCCTGCGCCTGTAATGGCGACATTTTCAGCGTTGTTGGCATAGATCAAAGGGGAGTAGTTGTAATATTCAACCCCTTCAAAACGGGAAAAGACCGGAGGGAGATATTTTTCAGGATCATCGTCAAAAACGACATCGGCACCTGCTTGAATTTCTAGGTTGATATTGCTAGCGAGCTTTATCGGTCCTGTCAGCCAAGTTCCGGAGTCCACCACTACTTTTCCACCGCCAAGTTTGGCGCAATCGGAAATCGCTTTGGCAAAACTTTCGGTATTATCGACTTTTCCGCCCGCGGCAGCGCCATAATCTGAAATATTACAGACGTGATCGGGAAATTTTGTTTCTGAGATTTTCAGCGCGTCATCGAAAGGTGTGCTCAGGGATGTTTGCGAATAAGCGGGTTCTGCGGCAGGAGTGTCGTTTATCTGAGGAACGGTTATGTCGCGATGAGTTTTTGTCACTAGAAAAAGATTGCCGACTATGAATATGACTAAGGCAAGAAGGAAAGCGAATTTTTTATCATAAAGCAAGGGCATAGGCAGCTAATCAGTTTTTGTTTTGGCTATATTTTCGAACGGAACCACTTTCACGAAATCTTCTGCCCGTCCGCCGATATTAATGCGAAAAATTCCTGATTCTTCCGAAGAATATAATTTTTTGAAATCGACAGAGTCATTGAAGATGGCGGACATCTTAAGGGAACGGCTTTTCCTGCCGATGGACACGACAAAATATTTGAAAGTGAAGCCCTTTACGTCATTCTTATTGAAACTGACCTTGCAGGTTCCGGCGAATGTTTCGCAGACCGCCCCTTTGTCCGACCAGATGGTCATATTTTTGGCATCCGGCAGTGTATTGAGGAATTGAGCCGCCTCATAACTTCCATCGCCCATATCCTTGAGGTTGAGAACATACTTTTGCGGCAAAAGCACGCTGGCGTAGTTGAAAAAGAAAGGAGAGATCAGTAGGAGGCTGCCGGCGGAAAGGATGATGGTGAGGGCGTAAGCCCAGTGGACGCGCGCCGTGCGGGTCATTTTTTTCCAATCCAAGCGCGCGAGAATCTGTGTCAGCCCGATGGCGGCAATGATGGAAGCCAGTGGAAAAACAGCTATCTGATAGCGCGTAGTGGCCACGACATGGTTGACTTCCGAAGCGACATAATAGAGAAAGATGAAGAGGGAGAAATAGAAGATGGCGGTCGATTCTTCGGAATTGGTTTCTATCCGACGGAAAGAATTGGCGAAAATTCCCCAGAGGAAAGAAAGGAAGACCAGCGGCGTGAGGCTGAAGATCAAGACATACAGATTGGCGGAAAGTTCTGAAATGAATCGCAGTGCTTCAAATTTTTCGCCGCCCTTAGGCGACGCGACCGTCGCTTCAAAATCGACGAACCGCATATCGAGATAGACATTGAAAAACACAAAGGCTGCGCCCAGAAGAAAAACGGCACTCAGGATTTTTTTGAAGATATTTTTGTATCTGCCTAAAAATCCAAGAATCTTGGCGCTGAAAAAACTCTTAAGAAGGACAAGATCGGACAGGATCAGTCCTAGGAAAATGACGAAAAGCGGCCAAGTCGATTTGAAGGCGGGGCTGAGGAAAGTTCCTTCCAGAAGCATTTCAGGAGAATGCCAGCAGGCGGGGAAGAGTGCGAAAAAAACAGCCAAGGAAACGCCGATGAGCAGGAGATATTCGACGAGGGATTTTTTCAGATAGCCGAAGACATCTTTGCGGCCGTGAAAATTGTAGATATATTCCAAAAAAAGCACGCCCAAGAGGTAAATGTAGAGGATGTTGGCGACATATTTAGTCAAAATGGAAAGCCCGAGAAAGAGGCCGGAAAAGAGCAGATATTTCTTCCTCTTGAGAAAAGTAAAAAATATCTTCTTAGGTGAATCTTCGGCCAAGTCGATCTTTTCAAGCGGAGTGTTTCGAGAAGATTCTTTCTGATGGAGGAGATAGGTTATGATGGCTAGCGGCAGAAATCCCCAGAGCAATGAATCCGGATTGATGATGAGAGAAATGCCGAGGATGATGGGGGAGAGGCCGAGGAAAATGAGCGACAGAAGGGCTACGGTGGTGCCGAAAAGTTTTTTCAAGAAAAAATAGAAAAGCAGCAAGAAAATCAGGCTGGCCAGATAGATTGGCAGGCGGAAAGAAAAATTTATTTTCTCGATGGCAAAAATCACCGTCTGATCTTTCGGTTCAGCCCGTAACGATTTGTAGGGCATCGGGTCGATGGAAAAAAGACCCGCGCCGGCAATGATGGCCGTGGTTATACCTGGTTTATCGTTGATGTTGGTGCTTTTCCATTTCTTTTCCGCTACGGCGGTCCAAAATTGAGAAATGCGGTCATATGTCCAATAGGGTTCGTCCACGGAAGAATATTTGTCGATCCGCGGGAGAGCAAAAGCCAAATTGGTCGCTAGGACGGCCATAACAACTGCAAAAACAATGAGTTTTTTCCTGTTTAGCATAAACTAAGACAAAAGAATGATTATATTTTTTTCTTTCTGACCACATACATCGGCCGATTGATGACTTCGCTGTGGATATTGGCTATGTAGAGGGCGAGCAATCCGACAGACATCAGGATGATTCCTACTAAGAACAGGATAAGGATGGCTAAATTTTCTGAGTCAGAAAAAGTTGACGCAAAACGCCAATGGAAAAAATATTTTCCCAAGAAGATATAGCAGCCGGCGAGCCCCGAAACAAGGGTGATTCCGATGCCTAGGTTTCCCGCCAGCTTCAAAGGCAAAAGGCTGAGGGAGATGAAACTATTGAGGGCTAATTTGAAAAGTTTCCAGAAACTGTAGCTGGCATCGCCGTGCAGCCTGTCATTGGCGTCAAAATGGATGTAGGCTCTTTTGAATCCCAGCCAGTCGATGAGAGCTCGAGTCATCCGGTTAGTTTCGGTGAAGCGGCTGAATTCATCGATCACCATCCTGTCCAAAAGCCGAAAATCTGTCGCGTTGGGGATTGTTTTGACTTCAGCTATCTGATTGATTATCGCGTAAAAAAGTTTAGAGCCGATTTTCTTCAAAATCCCGACACTCTTGTTATTGTTCCTTATCCCGACCACGACTTCATAGCCCTCTTCCCATTTTTTGAGAAACTCCGGAATGAGTCCAATCGGATGCTGGAGGTCGGCATCTATCATTATGCAGGCATCGCCCGAGCAACTGTTAAGCGCGGCCGTAGTGGCCAATTCTTTGCCGAAATTGCGCGAGAAGTCGATATATTTGACGTTCGGGTCGGAAGTCGCTATTTTTTCAATTTCTTTGAAGGTGTTGTCAGTGCTTCCGTCATTGACGAAGAAGATATTGAAAGCATATTGATCGGAAAGCGGACGAAAAATTTCTTGCAATTCCTTGTATATCAACGGGATGTTTTTTTCCTCGTTATGGGCGGGGATTATGATTGAAATCGATTTCATAGTGTTGTTTTACGGACTTATTCCAAGTATACCATAAACTGGCTTCCCGTAAAGAAAGCCGAGTGATTATGGCTGGAACGCATTGATGTTGTTTCGGGCGGCGTTTTTCTATTTTTTAATATTTATGATAAAATAAAGGCGTTATCCAGCTATCAATATTTTAACCTCCTAAAACCTATGTGTGAGAATTTTTTGCGCAAAAAATATGTTGTGTCGGCCATCATTCTGCTCATTATGGCAGGCGCGTTCGCGGTGCGGTTCTATCATTTCCATGATTGGCTCTATTTCAAGATGGATCAATCGCGCGACGCCTTCACTATTTCTAACGCGGTCATGAACGGTCCGGGCAATCTGCCGCTTCTGGGCGCGCGCGCTGGCGCGACCAAGGTGACATATGGCTTTTTGCATCTCGGACCGGTCTTCTACTATTTCCAATATCTATCCGGCGTCATTTTCCATTCCACTCTGCCGGATGTTTTCGCCTATCCCGATCTGTTTTTCGGCATTATGGTTTTGCCGTTGCTCTACATTTTTTCCCGTTACTATTTCAAGCGTTATGTTTCCTTGCTCATCATTGCGATGTATGCCTTTTCTTTCATCATCATCGAATATTCGCGTTTTGCTTGGAATCCGAATTCTTTGCCGTTTTTCACGATTCTGAGTTTTTTGGCTCTTCTTAAATTTTTGAACGCGAAAGACGGGAAATGGCGTCTGTTGTGGGTGGCTTTGTGGTCGCTCGGCCTCACCGTCGGTTCGCAATTGCACTTTGTCGGATTTTTTTGTCTCATCGGTGTGTCAGGCTTACTCATAATTTATCACTATGCACTATGGAAGGCAGCCAATCAAGGGCATATTTTTGAAAAAGATATCCTGAAAAAGATCCTGGTTTCGGCCGTCACGGCATTGGCAGTTTTCTTGGTTCTTTATACGCCGGTCATCATCAGCGACTCAATGAAAAATGGAGCCAATACTAAGGATTTTTTTGAAGCGCTCAGTTCCAAGCAGGCTAAAAAACCTTTGTTGGATAAACTAGGATTGAACATCGAACAGCAAGTCGAAAATTACACGATGATTGCGACCGGTTTTCTCTATCCGAAAAATATGACCGCGGCCGGTTATGTTCCAATTATTCTTACGCTAGTAATATTTTTCGGCGGGATATATTTTGTCGCCAAAAAATTGATCCGTGGCAAATTAGAACAGTGCAGAAAGGACTTTTTGATGCTGATCCTCTTGTGGGTCGGTGTTTTCTTCGTGCTATGCATCCCGCTGGCCTATTCCATCCGGCCGCGCTTTTTCATTTTCACTTTTGCCGCGCCTTTCATCTTTTTAGGTTTAATTTTTGAAGGTTTGGAAGAAAGTCGCTGGAAATTCTGTCCCGTTGCAATCTTTGTCTTGACGGTGGCCGTCATCGGAGGCAATGCTTTTGGGACAGAGGCATGGTTTAAAGAACAAGCCGCCTCTCAGATCAAGCATACGGCCGTGAAGCGTACTTTGATCCTTAAAACGAAAGACGGCGTGACGCTGGGACAGTTGGAAAGGGCAGCGGATCATATGTATGCCAGAAGGCAGGGGAATAATAATCTCTATTTCTATGTCAAACCGGAGCATGAACGGCCCTTCAATTATCTGTTAGCGCAAAAAAATGATCCGACTCTGAATTATACGACCTCTCTCAAATTCAACGGTGATCCAAAGGCGCAATTTTTTGCGGTGGTGCCGAGCGATTATAAAGAAAATGATGTTTCGAAAAAGGTGGGTCGACCGTTCGCTCTCGTATCCAAGGAATCTTTCGGACAAATCACAGTCTGGGAGATCACTTTTTTCGATCTGGAAATCAATCCGAATTTCAAAGCGAAAAAGAATTCCAGTCTGGGGGAATCTGACCGGTTGTATTGGAAAGATGTTTTTGGGGCAAAGAAATGAAAAAAATACATAACAAAAATTGGTTGTTTGCCTGTGTTTTATCCGTGGCCATTGCCATCTGGGTCGGGGTGATTTTTTTCGGGGATGGTTCCTACGCTGATGAAAGTGATCATTTGCGCCAGATCCACCGCTTTATGAAAGGTAATTATAATGTGATGTCCCAGCTTACGACCATTCCGGGGTATCATCTGGCCATAGCTTTTGTCGCTAATTTTTTTCATGATGTAAAGTCATATCAGATCCGCATTATCAGTTTGATTTTGTCTCTTTTTTCCATTCCCGTGATCTATCTGATAGCGCGGAAACTCCAATCTGAAAATCCGCTCATAAAAACGTTGCAATATGTTTTTTTGCCGGTGACGTTTTTTTATTTTCCCTTGGTCTACACTGATATCTTCTCTTTGTTGTGGGTGCTTTTGGCGTTCTATTTTGCCATCAGCAAAAAATATTCTTGGTCGGCATTTTTTCTTTTGATTTCGCTTTTGGTGCGGCAGAATAATATTGTTTGGGGCGCGTTCTTGTGGGTCTATACTTATGTTCTGGAAAATGGTTATGCCATATCGTCGGAGAAGATAATTTCCCATTTGAAGCGGGGCATCGGATATGTGATTACGGCTGTTCTGTTTTTGGTTTTTGTGTGGGTCAACCATGGAGTTTCTATCGGGGATAGGGAAAGACAGCAAGTTGGGTTCTATATGGGAAACATCTATTTTTTCCTCGCGTTGGTCGGATTATTATTCCTGCCGATTCTCATCGCGAATTTCAGGAAAATCAAGGCCGATAAGTATCTCTTATGGGGATTAGGGACCGGTCTTGCGTTGGCGGCGGCGTTCATATTTTTTCCGCCGGTCATGCACGAATATAATATGAAGATGAAATTTCTAAGAAATATCGTCCTATGGTTCGCTTATCATCAATATGTTTGGGGCTATGCGCTGGCGATCTTTCTGGGTTCTTTGACGCTGGCTCTTATGAAGCTTGGAAGAAGCGCGCTTATCCTTTTGCCTTTCGCCGCCGCTTCTTTGGTGCCGTCGCTTCTCGTGGAGCAACGCTACGCAATCATTCCGCTGGTGCTTATCTTGCTGTTGCGGAAAGAGCTTAGTTTTAAGATAGAGTCAGTATTGATGGTTTATTTCTTCTTGCTTTCGTCCGGCCTAGTGTATATGCTTTTACATATCGGAATATTTTTTTAAAAGATACTTATGAAAAAAATTGACTATCTGATGGAGAAATTGAATCGCATATCGAAAAGCACTTGGATACTTTTGGCGATAATCATCGTGGGTGTGTTCTTGCGGACGTACCATTTTCATGCGTGGCTCAATTTTGAAAATGATCAATCGCGCGATGCCATTTTGGTGAGCGATGTTTTAGCCGGAAAGACACCTTGGCCGCTCTTGGGACCGACCATGCGGGGTTCTTACGACGCCGGATCCAATCTGTTCCATCTTGGCCCGATGTATTATTATTTTCAGATAATTTCGGGGAAAATTTTCGGAAATTATCCGGACAAATTGGCCTATCCGGATCTGATTTTTTCCCTTTTGACCATTCCGCTCTTTTATCTTTTCATGAAAAAATATTTCAGCCTCAATCTGTCATTGGTCTTGACCGGTCTTTTTTCCATTTCTTTTTTCGCCATAAAATATGCCCGTTTCGCTTGGAATCCGAATTCCATTCCGTTTTTCACCCTCATATTCCTGTTGGCGCTCTATGAATTGGTCGTAAACGGAGAAAAAGCCCGTTGGAAATGGGTTTTCGCGGCAGGAGCAGCTGTTGGCATCGGCGTGCAGCTGCATGTCATCTTGCTCGTTCTTTTTCCAGTAATGCTCTTTTTAGTTTTTATATATCTGCTCAAGGAGAATTGGAGGATATGGAAAAAATTGGCATTGATCATTTTTATCGTGATGGCTCTGAATCTGAGCCAAGGGATAGGCGAAATGAGAAGCGGCTTCTCCAATGCAAAAGTTTTTTTGAATTCTGCCACGGCCGGTGATTCTGTCGCAAAGAATAAGAATGGGATGCTGGAAAAAGCAGGGACGGAGCTGAATTGCCAGATGGAAGCTAATGCGCATATCTTGTCCTCTTTCGGATCTGACACGTGCCGATTTTCTTTCAAGACGGTCGGGGCGGTCATCGAGAGAGTGGAGCAGAACAAGAAGATAAAAAAAACGTGGAACGGAATGGATCAGCCGGCTGTGGCCGTCAATCTGCTGTGCGGACTAGTTTTTTCTTTGATGGGATACGGACTGTTCATCTATCGAGCCTGGAAAGAAACCGATCGGAAGAAAAAGATTTTCCTGAGGCTTATCGGTCTGTATGCGGCGCTTTCTTTTATTGTGATGTTGCCATTGGCTGAAAAATTTGCCGAGTTCAGATATTTCTCACAAGTATTTTTTATGCCATTTCTGCTCCTAGGACTGCTCAGTGAATTTCTTGCGCGAAAAGTTTTCCAGGAGCGCTTGGTGCCAGTGATCATCATAATCTTTTTTGTGGTAACGCTTACTAATGTGAATTCTGTGTTGGCGGCGGGAAAGGACCTGTCTGCCGGAAAAAGGAGCGACAAACATTTTGCTGTTTTGGGAGAAATGGAATTGATGGTAAGATATATAATAAGCGCTTCCGGCACGAGAAAAGATATCAACATCGTGGGTGATGACGAATATGCAGCCCATTTCAGCCAAGACTTCTATTATTTGGCCGAAAAAGAAGGAGTGAATCTTTTTAGGATAAAAGACGATGACAAGAAATTGCCCTTGGGAAGTGCCATTTTCTATCTGACGGATGCAGCCGATAAAAAAGGGAAGCATATCGGCGGATACTCAGTTGCGAGTTGCAAAACTTTTGGAAAAGTTGCTATATATGGATTAAACGGAATTTAAGGATAAATGTTTCAATCAAAATGGATATTTACAATAGGACTATCGCGTATTTGAGAGAAAAAATCAGACTGGCGCTGAAAACTTTTTGGATTTTTTTGGCCATTATGGTAATCGGCATATTCCTCCGCACTTATCATTTTTCATCCTGGATGGTTTTCAATCCAGATCAGGCGCGCGACGCGCTCTTGGTAGATGATGTTCTGTCGGGGAAAAGCTCGGCGCTCATTTTGGGGCCGGAAGCGGGGAATACCTTTTTCGATCTGGGGCCGTGGTTCTATCATTTGGAAATCCTTTCTGCCAAGATATTCGGTGCGGAACCTTGGAAACTGGCCATCCCTGATCTGGTTTTTTCCATCTTGACTATTCCATTGTTTTATTTCTTTGTGCGGAAATATTTCAGTATTAATCTATCTCTGACAATCACTTTCCTCCTGAGTATTTCATATTTCATGGTGCGCTATTCCCGATTTGCTTTCAATCCCAATTCGGTACCGTTTTTCGTCCTAGTGTTCCTTTTCGGCGTTTTGTATCTTTTGGAAAAAAACAATAAGAAAAGTTTTACGGGGGCGGCATTGATCGGCGTGGTTATCGGCGTGGGGATGCAGCTGCATATCTTGCTCTTTTTCATTATGCCGACTGTGGCGGGGGTGTTTTTTCTCTTTTTACTTTTCAAGAAACCGTCGGCATGGCCTTTCATAGGGAAGATATTGATGATTGTTTTTTTCATATTATTGACTAATATCGGACAGATCGCTTATGGGCTCAAAAATGGTTGGCTGAACAATGAGCGGTTTAGGCTGGCGATTACGGATAGCGCAGGAGGAAATGACACTTCCCGCAATCTGCCGATGGATCTGCTTTGCCAATCACAAGCCAATTTGCACATAATTTCATCTCTGGGTAACAGTGAGGAATGCAATTTTTATAAAGTTTATCATCGGGCTACGACCAAAGGGTTGTCAGGCTTGAGGCAGGAGGATAAGCCGACTTTCATCTTGATGCTCTTGGGAATTGCGTATTCTTTGGGCGGCTATATCTTGTTGGGGTTTTTCTGGCACAAGGAAAAAGATGAGCGGCGCAAGAATTTTCTGGCGGCAGTCGGCGTTTACGGCTTGGTGTCTTTGGTCGCGATGTTTCCGATCATCACTCAAGCTTCTTTGCGCTATTACATAGTCTCTTTTTTCTTGCCATTCATTTTTCTGGCGGTCTGGCTGAAATTTTTCAATCGCCTTGCTAACGGTGAAATCAGAAGGGCCGCGCTTTTGATAATGATTGCTTTTCTCGGCTTTTTCCAATTGCAAAAGCTCAATTCCGTCCGCGCGGATTTCCAGAGCCTAAGAGCCAGTGATGAGCACTATGCGATTTGGGGCGAAGTGGAGAATATGGCGAGCTATATCGCGGAGAATTCCAATGGCGAAGATGTCTATATCGCCGGCAAAAGAGACTATTTTTCCCGTTTCTATAAACCGCTTCTGTACGCGGGCAAGGCGGTAGGAGTAAATATCCAAAGAGGGGACAAGTCCGAGGAAATTCCGGCAGGAGCGCACATATTTTTCATCCAGGATGCCGCTTCTTCGAAAAAAATGAACAGCAAGAAGACTTTTATGGGGCATCTGGTTGAGAATTATAAGATATTCGGCAATGTGGCGATTATCAATCTGAAAAAATAGTTATGAGAGAATATTTGCAAAGAATTCCGCGGTTCGTTTGGGTCTTGGGGCTGATTATGTTGGTCGGTTTTTCTTTGCGCAGCTATCGGCACCAAGAATATCTTAGGTTTAACCCTGATCAATCGCGCGACGCGGCTTTGGTGCGCGACGCGATAGCGGGAAAAGAGAGTTGGCCTCTGCTCGGTCCGCAAGCCGGCGGGACGGATTTCCGCTTGGGCGGATTTTTCTATCAGATCGAAATTGTGAACGCGAAAATATTTGGCAATGCGCCGGATCGCCTGGCCTTCCCCGATCTCTTTTTTTCCATTTTGTCTATCGCACTGTTGTATTTTTTCTTGCGAGAATTTTTCACCGTGAATGTCGCGCTGGCTTCTTCGGCGGTCTTCGCGGTTTCTTTTTTCGCGGTCAAATATGCCCGCTTTGCTTGGAATCCTAATTCTATGCCTTTTTATGTGTTGCTTTTTCTCTATGCCATCTTGCAGTTGGCTAAGGAGGAAAAAAATCGCAAATGGTTCTGGGCGGCGGCGATTGGCATAGCGGCCGGCATCGGTGTGCAATTGCACTCGCTCTTGCTTTTCTCTTTGCCGATTGTTTTTGCAATGTATTTTGCCTATCTTTTTTTCAAGAGAAATCAGGCCTGGAAATGGGCGCCACTCATAATTTTTGTAGGTCTGTTACTTAATACTTCACAAATAGTCAATGAAGTCCAGACTGGCGGCAAAAATACCCAAGCTTTTTTCCAGGGGATGCAGAAAAAATCCTCCCGTAGCGGATCATTGGCGCAAAAATTCGTTTTGGACGCGACTTGCCATATCCAAGCGAACAGTTTTATGCTTTTGCCCGTCGGCAACGATAGTCAATGTGATTTCATCGATGTGGGAGCCAATATCAACAAGAATAGTAATAAATCCGGTGGTCGGATTGCTAACGCCATCCTGTTGGCTGATATTTTTTTCGCTGTCATTTTTTCAGTAGGCGGATATGTTTTGCTTTTTCGCTTTTGGCGCAAAGAGCAAGATGAAAATAAAAAAAGATTTTTGGAATTGATCGCTCTTTATGCCGGAATACTTTTTATGCTGTTGATTCCTTTGGCCGACGAAATCTCTTTCAGATTCTTCCTAGTCTTGGAATTCATGCCCTTTTTACTCTTGGGATTATGGTTGAAATATATACAGGAAAAATATTCTCAAAAAATAATAATTGTTTTAATGGTTCTTGCGGTGACTATTATAGCGGCTATAAATTGTTATGTTCTCACACATAATTTTGCCTATTTAGCCGGCAACGCTAAGGAAGGCAGGAATGGTTTTGAAGAAATCACGCTCGGGGAAGTGGCGTATATGGCCAATTTCATTGAGTCACACAGTGCTGGCGCTGAAAAGATCTATCTGCAAGGCAGCGCCAGCGAGCTCTTCAAAATTACCAAATCTATCCAATATTTCACGGACGCCACAGGCTTGGAAGTGAACAATCTCAAAAAAAATCAGGCGATCGGTCCGTCCGATAAGATATTTTCCATCGATGTAGTCAAAGATCCGGCCGGAAAAAATTCTGCCCCGGATGGAGCGGTGGCTTCAGGGAAGTTCAATCGGATAAGGATTTATGAAGTAGGGAGATAAGCTTTTTACATCTCCGGTTCGTTGCCGCTCAGATCTTTTTCCACTTCCGCGACTTTTTTCCTTTGAACGATAGTTTTGACGATGGCCAGATCGTCTTTTTTGATTTCGCCTAACGCGAAAAGAATGGCCAGATAGATCGCAAAAAGAATGATGGACCAAAGGATGAAGATCAATTTTCCGTGTGATAGGAAAAGTGAAACCAGAAACATTCCCACGCCGGAAAGAAAAACTTTCCAAGCCGTGCCCAGTTCTATCTTGACCCCGAAATCTTTGTGCATATGGTAGAGGATGGCAATCATTATGAAAAAGGAAGTGATGGAGGTGGCGAGGGCACTGCCGGCAATGCCCATCTGTTTGATGAGAAAGTAGTTCAGGACAATGTCCAAAGCCAAGCCGGCCCCGGAAATCTTCATGGCCAACATCGTTTTGCCAGCGCCGTTCAGGGCGAAGCTCAGGACATAAAAAATAGTCAAAAATCCGACGCCATATTCCAAAATCGACATTGAGTAAGCCGCGCCGGCGAACTTGGCGCCATAGAACAGGAGCAGGATGGGTTTGGCATAGATGGCCATAATGAGAATCATCGGAACTAGCAGGATGAGCATTATCCGGATGGCTTGGTTGATGATCCGTTTTGTTTCATCGTGATTGTTCGCGGCGGTGGATTTGGAAATCATCGGCAACATAAAGATGGTGAGGGCGTAAAAGATGTAATAGGGGATGCGTCCGACCGTGAGGGCGGCGTTATAGAGTCCCGTCAGGTCATCATTTTTCAATATGCCTTTCACCATATAGAGATCGATGCTGATCAAAAGTTCGTAGGCCAAGAAAAAAACTACCACTTGCCAAGCATAATTGAACAATTTTCTCCATTCGAAAGAAACTTCGCCTGTTTCCGCCGGGATTTTTTTCAATTCTTTGGATACTTTGAATTTATCCAGAAGGAAAGCAGCCAAGAAGACCGTTGCCGGTGCCAAGATATAGCCGGAGATGGCGCCTTCGGTGTGGAAAAAATAAGCCAGGAGAATGACGAAGGCGATGCGAGAAATGGAGCGCAGGGTTTTTAGCGTGGCCTGCAGATTGAAAAGATGCAGTCCTGTGTAATAGGAGAAATAGAAGGAAGCGGCGGCGAAAGCCGGAATGATCAGAGTGGAAATGCGGAAAAGCGGAGTGAGGGTCGGGTCGCTGAGCATAGCGGCGATAAGCGGAGCGGACAAGAAAAAAATCACGGTCACGGCGCCCATTATGAGCGTTTGGATGAGAATGGCTTGGTTTTTTATGAGGGCTACGGTCTTGGGCTTGGTTTCATATATCTCGCTGATATATTTGGCCATGGCGGTCGGGATGCCGTTGCCGATCAGGATGATGATCGTCGTGGTGAGCGTTATAATGAGGCTGTAACGGCCGTATTCTCCCGGACCGAGCATCCGTCCCAAAGCGGAGTGGATGATGAATCCGGAGAGATTAAAGAGGATTTCTGAAAAAGTGACCCACAAAGCTGATTTTACGATAGATCTGGTCATAGCATTTTTTTAATATCTGTGAAAATTTCTATTTTGTCCCGATTGCCATCAATCACTTGCCAATTCCATTCGGAAGTTTTTGCATCATATAATTCCTTCTTCTTTTCCAAATATTCCAAGCCTTGATCCGGCACGCGTTCGCGTTGCATAATTTTTTCAGGAGATGTTTGGAGATAGATGGCGGTGTCGGGTGTAGGCGTAACCCAGAAGCTAAGCTTCGGGAACTCCAGAAGCTTAGCTTCTGGGTTGCATTGTGTTAAAAGGTATTCAATATTCACCACGCTATCATAAAAATAACGGTCACTTAAAATATAGTCATAATTTTGGTTACGTAGCTTGTTACGTAACAAACCAAAGCGCCAGATGTCAATGCTTAGCGCAATTTTTCTTAGTTGAATTTGGAAATAACTAGCTTTCGAGACACTTTCCTTATGCTTGCCTGAAATAACCTTGTGCGGGCGAATTATATTATAAAAATTACTAACACTAAATTGATTAGCGTGGAAATAAAAAACCTTGGAACCAGTTCGTTCCAATTCATCTTTAAGCATCTTAATTTGCGTGGATTTGCCTGAACCATCCAGTCCAGAGATTGTGATAAGTTTCATAAGGCTAATACATCAGCACCGCTACGGGTTGCATCTTGGCAACGACATGTGCCACGCCATTGGCTTCGACACCCTCGATAACACGGTCGATGTTTTTGTAGCGGGCACTGTCTTGGTTGATAACGATACTCGATTTAGCATTGTATAATTTAACACCTTTGGCCTGCATTTTTTCAAACAATTCTTCTTTATTTGAGATGCTTTTCTCATTCGCATTCTTCCCCTTGCCGGTGCCGTGCGGAGCGGAAAAGAAACTTTCCTCGTTGCGGTCGGTGCCGACACAGATGTAGGCATCGGTGGCCATCGAAGAGGGGATGAAAGCCGGTTCGCCGGTTTTCTGGTAGACCGGATGATGAGTCATTTTGCTCGGGCCGTACGCCCGGGAAGTGTTGCTGCGGTGGACGAAAACGTTATGCCCAAAATGATCTTCTTCGGTGATCGAGATGTGCGGCATATCATAGATCAGATCCATTTCCGGATCACGGCCGAGGATTTTTCTGACAGCTTCCGAAATGTTGTGCGTGATGACGGCGCGGTTGGCGGTGCCAAAATTTGAGGCGGCCGCCCGGGCAGCCATATACATTTTTCCATCCTCTCCGGCCGCATCATATTTCAAAAGAGAATCGTCGTGCGACATGTGATGCCTGATTTTTTCTTGCATTTTCTGATAAGTTTCTTTCCTTCTCGAATTGAAAGTCAATTTCCCCAGAGTCACCATCAGTGCTTGTGAAAGATGTTCGCGTTTTTTGGCGGTGTGGGTGTACATCGTGTATTGGCCGAGAATGCCGGAACCCGTGTGGATCATAAAAAGATACTGACCTTTTTTGAGGCCGAATTCCGCGGCCATTGCCGGATCGACGAGATCGGTGACTTTCATCAGATCCAGAAAATGATTGCCGGCGGCCCCGATCACGCCGAGGCGGAATTTGGCAAAAAACAGATAGAGTTTCGGGATGACATCAAAAATATCTTGCCGGGCCATTTCTTTTGTGAAGAAATTTCCGCCGCATTGGGTGTTTTCTAATTCATTTTTAGTTTTTATCCCTAAGTGTTCAATGATGGCGGCGGTACCACGGCGACAAATATCCACGACGACGTCGAATGGCACCGGGGTGCCGACAAATTTTTTGGTCGGGACGATCTTGACTAACTGTTCGAATAATTTATCAATTTCTTCCGGAGTAATATTTTCTTCCGTTAGGTTTGTTTTAAGTAATCGCATGCCACAATTCGGATCGCTGTCATTGACTTGGGGCAGGATGTATTTTTCCGATACGATAGTGGTGCCGGAAGCATTTTTCCGCCCCGGTTTCGAGCAAACGTCCGGCATCGCCACAGTGTGTCGGAAGAAAGTGTCAAGATTTCCAGCGATGTCTTCCACTTTCAATAAAGTTTCTTCTCCCGGCAACAGATCTTCGCTCATGAAAAACCGGCTCGGCACTGACATTTTCTCCGTCCGAAAATCGAATTGATGCGGCGTGATTTCTTGCAGATTGTTTTTTTGGTTCTCCATTTCTTTATTTATAGCTCTTTATAGATTTGTTCGTAAACTTCCGCCACTTTTTTGATGTCGAATCTGTCCGTGACAAACTTTTGGGCGGCTGATCCGATAGCGGCGCGTTTTTCCGGGTGGTTGTACAAATCCAAAATTGCAGTGGTGATACCTGAAACATCACCACTTTTGATTGTAACAGCATTTTGCTCATTGCCCAACTCGGCCAAGATCGGCAAATCGGACAAAATGACCGGTTTGGCGCAAGCCATCGCTTCCACCACGGCCAGCGGGATGTCGAACTTGCCCCGCATATTTTGCACCGGGAAAAGACTGATGTCTGAGAGGTTATATACATCTGACATATCAAATTTTCTAAAATCGGCATTGTCATCATGGAAAGAAACTTTTTCTTGGATATTGTGATCTTTTAATTTTTTTATTACCTCTTTTTTCTTGGTGGCATCCCTTTCGTTTTTTACGCGCACGGCCAGGGATAATCGAGCAGATGGAATTTTTTCGGTTATTAAAATAAAACTATCAATCACGTCATCTATGGCATTGAGGCGGGTATATTCGCCGGTGAAATTGATGACAAAATCTTTATCAGTGAAACCGCACTTTTCCAGGAGCTCAGGGTTTTTGGCGCGCGGTTGATATTTCTCCAAGTCAATGCCTGGATAAACTCGTTTGACATTCTTGAATCCTAAAGCGGCAAGTTTATTTCTGGCATAATCGGAATACGTAATAATGAGATTGCCTAACATCAAATTTTTTATCTCCGCGTCGGAATAAAGATCTTCGCGCAACGTGGCCACAGTTTGGATGCTTTTAGTTTTTATAGAACTTAGAAAATTTTTGATGAGAAATGAATTCAGATTGGTCGGGGTGAAGAAATAATGCGCCACGTCAAAAGTATTTTTGTTGCGCCATTGAAAGATTAAAGATTTTATTTTTTGGGAAAAAGTGATGTCATTTTGCGAGGCGGTGTAGATCGGGTGTTGGCAGACATTTTTCGGCATATCAGGCAATTCACCTTTGGTCATCAGGTGCATTTCTATTCCGGTAATATTTCTCGCCAGATAGTAGGCAAAATTCTTGGAAGCCTCATCCCACGGCGGGGCGATCGGGCGGGTGACTAGGAGGATTTTTTTCATAAATAAACTACAAATTCTTATAAATCTCTTTCTTTTCATTTCCGGCGGTGACATCAATAATAATTTTTCCCGGTTCTGAATTTCCATCCAGGGTGACCTTCTGACTGGCACCTTTTCCGATCGTTTCGTCGCCCGCCCGCACTTTTTTGTTGTTGGATAAAACTTCCCAATGGAAATTGTTCTGATCAGAATGATTTTCGATGATGAAGGACAGTCCCTTGCCAGTCGGGTCGACGAAAGAGATTGCCCACCAATTTTTCCCTGTGTTCGGGTCGGTCAGTTTGTCGGAAGCATAAAACAGCCAGGCGGAACCGGCAATGAAGAGGATGATTAGGAATAGGATGATTTTTTTTTGTTGCATAGGATTATTTTTTGCGATACACCGCTACCTCACCGCTGTTATAAATTTCATCGAAATCGCTCAGCTTCATGAATTGCGAACTGTCATATTTCGGATTGACCATCAGATATTTTGTTCTTGTTTCAGAAAAACATTTTTCGGCATCGGCGCTGTCCGGTTTGGAAATCATATAGAGCGTGCACATCTCGCGCGGCTTGGTCAGATCTTCGTAGCGCTTGAAATATCCTCGGGAGAGGGGGTAGGTATAGCCGCGCATGAAAAGCAATTTCATCCAAGTATCGCCGCTCAAATAGTTATGATCCTTGAGGATGATATCGCTCTTGGCGGTGTTTTTGTTGAGATAGGCTGAAGCATTGAATGTCTCGAGCGTGGGAGTGAAATCAGGAGATTTTTTGAAGGCATCGGCACTATCTTTCAAGCCGCTGACAAAGACAAAAATCACGACGAGCAGGAAGGCGCTCCTTAAAAATTTCAAGGGAATCAGTTTTTGCGGATCATTGACTCGCAATTTTTTGAATTTGGAAAAATCCGGATGGAAGATGGAAAAAAATCCATAAGCGCTGAGGATGGCCAGCGGATAACTCATATAATTTCCGATGCGGGCGCTGGGCAGGTTGACGAAAAGGATCTGTGGGACGCAGGACATGATAAAAAGCATGATCGCCCAAGCGGCCACGAGGGCAAAACCGAAATTTTTCTTGCGATAGAAAAAGACCAACAGGATGAGACCGAGAAAACCGAGGGCCATGCGGGCTTCTCCGACACTGTCTTTCAGATTGGTGAGAGTCAGACCTTCGCGGGTAGACTTGGAGGGCGCGCCGACGGCCGTGCCCACCGCGCTGGTTCTGACATAATTAGGAGTGAAGACAAAAAAGAAGAAAATGAGTCCGATGAAAAAAACTGTCATGACCGGCCAAGAAAAAACTATTTTTGACACGGCTATTAAAATGTCTTTGGCTTTTCTGAAATTGACTGCCAAAAACAAAGGAATGAGCAAGGCTAGGGCAAAAAGAAAGACGAAGGCTGTCAGGTGATGGGTGTAGAAAAGTCCGAAGGTAGTGAAGACGGCGAGGGAGAGGAATGTTCTGCTATTTTTGTAGAGGTTTGATTTATCAAATCCTGTTTGTTGGCTGACGGGCTCAATGAATTGAGCCTCTACGTCGTCACTATTTTCCCAAAACTCCATCGCGCGATAATAGAAATAGAACGCCAAGGGCAAAAGGAAATTGCCCATGATATTGCCCATCACGCCGCCACTGACAAATTTGGCTTGGGGAGATGAAACAGCGAAGAGTACGCCCAAAAAAAGCAGGGTGAGGATGGCGATGCTTTTGTTTTTGAAGATGCGCAACGTCAGAAGAAAAACCGTCAAGATGCCGAGGAGATTGATAAGGAGGAGAAAAACAACAGGAAAGGCGCTGAAAAAACTGAGGCCGCTTATAATAGCCATTTCCCCAAGGGCTATATGCTCACCGATGATGAAGTCCGGCATTCCGTCGTAGGTGGGAAGCTGCCCCGTTTCGACCATTGTCTTTATCCAATAGGTATGGTGGCCCAAGTCAGTGGCGGTCGGTGCCACGGTGCCGGAGAGGTAGGCGACTTTGATGAAGATCGTCAGGAAGAGTAGTAGTAGGATCAGGATGAATTGGTTTTTGGAAAAAGAAAAAAGCGAATCTTTGTCATTCTCGTCCCCGCTACGCGAGGATAAACTCCTGCGGGAATCTAGTGTAGAAACTTCTTGATGTGTGACTGGATTCCTGCCTACGCAGGAATGACAATATTTATAAATTCCAAAACAAACCGCGCAAAAAATTACGCTTCCCAAGATGGAAGATGTGGCGGTGATCGATATGTGCGCCTTTGAATAGACAAAAGCGATGAAGTCAGTGATGATCAGCCCAAGGCCGAAAGAGAGGATGAAGCGTTCAAAAAGGCTGATATTTTTTTCACCTTGGCCGAAAATGGTCAGTAGCAAAAAATATCCCGGCAAAAATAAAATTATCGCGATAGAAAGGTATAATAATATCTGGGAATAAATAGTAGAAAACATATTGCTGTAAAGTCAAATATCAAAATTAAAATTTCAAAAACTTTTGACATTTAATCATTGTGATTTGATTTGTCATTTGTCATTTGGATTTTGGAATTGCAAGTGCTTATCATTTCTTCCAAATATTTTTTGGAAATCCTTTCCCAGGTGAAATTTTCTTTCACGAATTGCCCGGCCATTTGCCCGAAGTTTTTGGCGAACTCCGGTCCGGCGGAAAAGATGGCTTGGATCTTTTTGATCCACTGCTCGGCATTTTCCGGTTCAACGAGAAAGCCGTTCTTGCCGTTCTTGATGGCATCCGCTAGTCCTTGCAGGTCAGAAGCTACTACGATCCTTTCGCACGCGGCGGCCTCAATGGCGTTGATGCCAAATCCTTCGGATGATCCGGGATATTTGATGTTGGGAGAAACGACCAGGTCGGCCGTGTTGAGCAAGACCAATAAATCTTTTTGTGGAATGGCGGGAATGAGTCTGACTCTTTTTTCCAGCTGATTTTCCCTGATGGCTTTTTCACAATCCTCAAAATTATCCGGATCGCCGGCCGTGTTTTTGGCCACGCGGTTGCCAGTCGCCACCATGACAATGTTTTCATCCAATTGCGGCATGACATTCTTGATGAACCAAGCCGTCCCTTTGTGCGGCACGAAACGTCCCAAGCGTAAAATTAATTTTTTATTTTTGAGATCCTCTCCGAATAGCTTGGACATATCTTCCCGAGAAAAGTCTTTTTTGAAATCTTCGATCGGCACGCCGTTCGGGATGAATATGCAGCGATCTTTTGGGATGCCGATTTTCAGAGCTTCTTCGATGGTGAAATTTCCCACCATAAAAAGTTTATCCATCTTCTTGATGGAAGGGATGTTGATAAGGCTGTAAATTTTCGGCAGGAAACCTTTTTTGTAGGCAAAAGTGAGATCCAGGCCATGTATGACAGAAAAGAATTTCTTTCTCGGATGGAAAAATTTAAGGACGGCTGCCACCGGCGCCAAGACGCCGTTGCCAACGAGGCAGGCATCGTAGTTGGTCATAAGGAAAAAGGCGCGCACGAAAGTCACTGGGACGAAGACCGGTAGCCACCATTTGCCTCGGTCGTTAGCGATGATCTTTGTCGGGGTCAGTTTCGCGAGATTTTGTGCCAAATTATAATTCTGGCTTTCCACTCCGCCCAAAATTGGCGGATAGGAGTGGGATATGAAAAGAATCTTCATTGTTATGATGCAAATACGCGAATTTTATGCAAATACGCAAATGTGCAAATAGGCTATTTCTTAGTGTATTTTTCTTTCTTCATCAGATACATCTGGTCTTCTGTCAATTTGCGGTTCGACTTTATCATATCGGCGATAAGAGCAAAGACAAGAAATTGCAGTCCGACCAAGAGAATAGTTATGGCAACCAGGAGGTAGTTCCTATAAGGAGTTATTTTGAAATCTTGAAAATATAAAAATCCGAAATATGCAAAAATGACAAGTGAAATAAGAATTAGGAGCATGGCTGGGATTCCGAAAAATTTCATAGGTCGGACATCTCTCACGGCTTTCAAGATTATCCTGCCACTGTTGCTAACATATTTATAGATACTCTTAACCACTCGGGATTTTCTCTCGGCAAAATAAGTCACAACTACGGGAACCCACACAACCTTAAGATTCTTGCCGATGGCATCTATGATCACTTCTTGCGTATAAGTGAATGCTCCGGGCAGATTCAATCTGAGTAAGGCTTCTTTATTGTATCCACGAAAACCGCAAGTGAGGTCTTTAATGGGACAATTCATAAATTTTCCTATTATAAATGCGGCGAATCTGTTTAAATAATATTTGGCGGCCGGCATATTCTTGGCTTTATGCTCACCGAAGCGATCCGCACTGACCATATCGGCCTTTCCTCCAAGAATCGGGGCGATAATAGTGGGGATGTCTTGGGGGTTAAACTGTCCATCAGCGTCTATATAGGCTAGGATATCAGCTCCATTTTCCAAAGCATGTTCGACGGCTGTGCGAAATACGACGCCGGGCCCTCGGTTGGTTGTGTGGGAAAAAACAAAATCAGCCCCTGCATCTTTGGCGATTTGTGCAGTGCCGTCTTTTGAGCCGTCATCAACAACCTGTACAAAAACTTCATCTATGCCTTCAAGACTACGCGGGATTCGTTTTATAGTTTGCCCGATTTTCTCTGCTTCGTTAAAAGCCGGAAGGCTAACAATCAGTCTCATTTATTTCTTTTTAATGATTAATTTAGGATTGACGCATTGGAAATTGCACTCGGCATTATCGATGCCTTGGTGGATGACTTTGTCGCTGCATTCTTTGAGTTTGCCTTGGCATTGTTCTTGGGAATAGGAAAAATAATTGCGATTGAATTCATAACCGAAAAAGCCTAGGACGAAATAGGCGACGACTATTGTTCCAGCAATCCAAATAATCAGCTTAAGAAGGCTTATCATAGGCGTGTTTTTATTAAAGCAAGCCGTTTAATTATAATCTTTAACTTGATTTGATTATACTTCAAAAAGGTCAAGGAGTAAAGAAAATCAAGCAAGAGGGGCCTTGGATAAAACTAGCGTCCGATGCCCTTATAAAGGATGCCAAGTTCTTTGATGGCATCTTTGTCAAGACAATTAGCGCCATCGATAATGACTTTCACACCGAATTTTTTGAATATTTTCGGATTAAGCTCTCGGAATTCACGATGACCTGTCACTATGATGATGGCCTTGGATTTTTTCAGAATTGCTTCAAGGGTTTTGACATCAGACAATCTTAAAATATGCGGATCAAAAGAGAAAATGTTAGCGTGATGAATTTTTAAGTGTTTAATGATTTTGAAGTAGGGGGATTCACGCACATCATCTACATTGGATTTGTAGGAAATTCCTAGGACGCCAACATCAGTGCCGCGCATTGGCAATTTAATTTCATTTAAGGCATCTTGCAGAAGTTCGACGGTATATTCCGGCATAGAATTGTTGACTTCGCGGGCAATTTTCAGAAATTTATGATCAAAACCGGATTGTTTGGCGCGTTCAATGAGATAATATGGATCAACCGGAATGCAATGTCCACCCACGCCGCAAGAAGGAAAATGAGGCATAAAAGCAAAAGGCTTAGTAGAGGCACCTTTGATTACATCTGTTACATCAATACCTAGTGCATCAAAAGATTTGGCGAGTTCATTAACAAAAGCAATGTTGATATCACGAAAAGAATTTTCCACTACTTTGCAAGCCTCGGCTTCGCGGATTGATTTCATCGGGCGAATTTCTCCGTCGACAATGCTGCGATAGAAATTTAAAGCTATTTGTAAGCTTTTTTTGTCCATAGCGCCGATAACACGTGGAATATTAGTCACGTTCCATTTCTCATCCCCCGGATTGATGCGTTCTGGACAATGGGCAATGTGAACATCAATCCCGACTCTCTGCTTGTGACTGGCAAAAATGGGAGCAACTTCTTCTTCGCTGACTCCGGGATTGACAGTTGATTCTAAAACAACCAAAGCACCCTTTTTCAAGTTACGAGAAATCATTTCAATTGCTCCGCGGACTGGGGAGAGATCAGGATTATATAGCGCATCCACGGGAGTCGGCACACAAACAAGAATAATGTCAGCTTTTTTGATTATCTTTTCATCAGTAGTGGCGATGGGTTTGATGCTGGGGAAATATTGATCCAAAAATTTTTCTTCAATCGGGCTCTTGCCTTTGTTGATCAAATCAACTTTGGATTTATCCATATCAAGGCCATACGTTTCATAATCTTTCTCAACGCAACGCACAGCCAGCGGTAAACCGACATAACCAAGACCGATCACGCAGACAGTTTTCTTCGATTGCTTTTTCATTTTCATTAATTTAAAGTATTTAAATTATAACTTCGATTAAAGTTTAAGAGAAGTTTGGAAAAAGAGCAAGTACTGCCGCATCCCAACATTGAACGGTCAGGATGCAAGTGACATAAATGGAACAATATAGTAAGATTGAAGTATGAAAAATAAAAGAACGAAAATCGGAATTAACGCTTCTTTTTTGAGAAAACCCAACAATGGCATCGGGCAAGTGACATTGAACGTGCTCCGGGAATTTTTAAAACGGAACGATATCGACTTCGTACTATATTTAGAAGAGGCTTTGCCGGCGGATTTGAAATTGCCGCCGAATTTCACCCAGAGATTTTTTTTGCCGCGCTGGAAGCGTGATGATTTGATCCGCAAGATCTGGTGGGAAAAATTTATGCTGCCGCGGGCCGTGAAAGAGGATGGCTGTGATGTCCTTCTGAGTATGTATCAATGTCCGACGCTGGTCGAGCCATATGAGGAAGTCCAGCATATCATGGTCGTACACGACATCGTTCCGAAAATCTTCCCCGGCTATCTGAACAATATTCGCAAAAATATTTATTGGAAGCTGACCGAAAAAGCCATCAAAAAAGCTGACAAGATCATCGCTGTTTCCAAGCACACCGAAAAAGATCTGATCGAACAATTGGGGCTGCATGGCAAGAAAATCACCGTCAATCATATCGATGTGGATGAAATATATAAACAGCCCGTAACAGAAAATCATAGTGCGCGCGTACTCAAAAAATATAATTTGAAACCGGGATATGTTCTGGCCGGCGGGGGATATGAGACGCGTAAGAATGTGGAAGGGGTGATTCGTGCATATAAGATTCTGCTGGAGCGTAATGAAAAATTAAATTTTCTGGCTGAGTTGCCGAAGTTGGTCATCTATGGAAAAATTTTGCCGCCAAATCTAAGTCTCGCCCTAGACGTGCAAAAACTTTTACGCGAACTCAATCTGACCACACACGTCGAACTGTTAGATCTCGTGCCGCAAAAAGATCTGCCGGCCATATTTTCGAATGCGTCCGTTTTCGTCTACCCGTCGTATTATGAAGGGTTCGGGATGCCGGTTCTGGAAGCCATGAATCTCGGTCGCCCGGTCATCACTTCGAAAATTTCCTCGCTCCCAGAAGTGGGCGGTGATGGTGTGTTGTATTGTGATCCGCGAGACGCGAACGACATCGCGATGGTGCTGAAAAATGTTTTGGAAAATCACGACCTGCGCCAAACTTTGTCTGAACGCGCTCGAGCGCAAGCCCAGAAATTTTCCTGGCAAACATTTTGTGAAAAGATCATCGAGATTTCCAAACAGATGAATTATAATGATTAGAAACGTGCGTCCAAGGCGAGGCCTTGGAATTCTCAAGGCCTCGCCTTGGGATTGTGGGAAGTTGAGCTTTAGGAGGGGAGGCGGAAAAGCTGAACTTTAAGCGTTGTGTGTTTAGACGAAGCAAAAAGTTTAGCTTTGAGAATCGGAAGGCCGGCTCTCAAAGCCAAGCTTTTTGAAAAATAAAAAAGACCAACATATAAAGCTTGGCTTTTTACGAAGATACAGATGATGAGCAGCGGACTGTCCGCTCAGTCCTAAAGCCGAGCTTTAGGAAGGAAAAGCTCGGCTTTAGGAAAACGGAGTAGCTATTTTAAAAAATAAAAAATCTCGTCGCCACCAAGAATGGTAGAAATGGGATTGCTCAAGAGCTGTCCTTTTTAGCCAAGGCTTTTAAGGTAAGCAAGTCCACAAGCAATAAGCAGACCCAGAACGACTAGTAAGTAAGACTTAAATAAGCATCGTCTGATTAACACTCAATGATAGCATATATTCAACAATTTGTCAACGATTTTAACAAGCCAAAGAATTGGTTGGTTTTGGTGAATGTTTTTTTGGTTTTCTTTTTGATTATCCTTGGCAATCTCCAAGTCATACCGCTACATATGGGGGATTTTGTTTTTTTTACCATTTTGGCTTTGGCTTTTGCCTTGTGGCGGCCGAGTTGGGCGTTTTTGCTTTTTTGCGGGATGGTACCATTGGAAAACATCAATCTGGCACCCTTGAGTCTGGGTCTCACCATCAGGCCATACCAATTCATCGGGGCAGTTTTGGTTCTGGCGATTATTATCCGCCTAGTCACCAAACGACTGAATTTCAAATTGGCCAAACTGAAAATTCCGGACTATTTGGTTATTGTCATAGTCGTTGCCAGTTTTATAAGTGCTGCGTTTGCGTCTTCCGTAGAGACGCGATTAATCGCGTCTCTACATTTCGCATCCTTACGTCTAGCCATAATTCTTGCGACCTTCGCTATTCTGTACTTCTTAGTCAGAAATTATATCCAAACTATTGACGATGCCAAAAGAACCGTACCGTTTTTTTTGAGCTCAGCGGCAGTCGTAATGTTCTATGGCTTATGGCAAAATATTATTTTTTTACACAATGGCAATTCTTTCGAAGTGATGCTGGGGCGACCGAACGCGACATTTGCGGAGGCGGATTGGGCTGGCGCTTTTGTTGTGTTAGTAGTAACGCTCGTTTACACATTGCTATACTATTGTCATTCTGAGCGTAGCGTAGCGAAGTCGAAGAATCTGTCCTTGAATATTACTAGTGATGAATATATAGCAGATCCTTCGACTGCGTTCCTCCGCTATCGCGTCATCACTCCGCTCAGGATGACAGAAATACTTTTATATTTTCTACTCACCCTATCATTTACGATTCTCATCCTCACTGTCTCGCGCAGTGCCTGGCTGGCGGCACTGGCAACTTATATAATTTTCGTGTGGATTTTTTTCACTGATTTGAAGTTCAAACATTGGAAGTGGAAAGAAGCCGGCATTTTGAAATTAAAAATAATTTCTTCTTTGCTTGTAGCTATTTTTATCGTCTATGTTTTTCACTTGACCAATTTCCAACTGCTCAATCGTGCGCAATCGACCGGTTCCGGTTTGCAAAAAATTACCGTGAGTTGCAATAGGGATGAGAATTTGCCGGAAAGCATACGAGATATGAGTGAACTGGAAAGATATGATTGTCGCCACATCAATCTGGAAGAGATTGAAAAAGAAAAAACCGCTGGCCGATTCGTGACGGAAATCAGTCGACCGGATCCCAATGTGGATGTTCGCGCGCAGATTTATCAAAAATCGTGGCAGGAAATTAAACAGCATCCTATTTTAGGGATAGGCTGGGGGAGTATCGGGACGATGTTGGGGCGCGATGGCCGAGGAGCTGCCCTTAATGCGTCTAACATATTTTTGGAAACTTGGCTCGGCGCGGGCATCGTAGGTTTTTCAGCGCTAATTTTTCTTTTCGGCTTCATAATATTCAATTCTGTCAGAAACTATTTTTACGCCTCCGACCGGTTGTCAAAAGCCTTCTTTCTCCTTATAATAGTCGGATGGTTCGGCCTCGTCATTTTCAATCTGTTCAACGCGGGGATGTTTTTAGGATTTTTGTGGGTATGGTTAGCTATAAGTCAAGTCCAAATTTCAAAATCCTAATGACAAAAAAATCCAAAATCTAAAAATTTGACATTTGGATTTATGATTTTATTTGTCATTTGATATTTGGATTTTGACATTTTATCTATATGATCATCGCCATCGACATTCGGAATATCGGCAAACAAAGGACCGGCAGTGAGACGGTGGTTTTAGAGTTGACCAAAAATATTTTGGAGTTGGATAAAAAAAATGAATATCTATTGCTGACCGATACGGACAATGCTGAAGTTATGAATAATATCAAGCAGGCTTTGAATTTAGGTGATAAGAAAAATGCTCAGATAGTTTCACTTAAAGCCAACAATAAATTCATATGGGCGGCTTGGACGATGTCAATTTTTTTCCGGAAGAATAAAATTGACATCTTTCACACAGAATACATCTTGCCATTCTTCATTCCGAAAGGCGTCAAAGTGGTGACGCACATCCACGATGTTTCTTTCAAGGTCTATCGGCGGATGATTTTGAAAAAAGATCTGTTCTTTTTGGATCTGCTCATCCCGAGAAGCCTCCGGCGCTCGGACAAAATCATCGCGGTCAGCCAATTCACCAAAGATGAAATTTTAAGATTCTATCCCGAAGCCAAGGATAAGGTGGAAGTCGTTTTCAATTCGATAAATCTTCTTGAGCAAGTGACCACCGAAGAATTGAAAAGAGCTATCCAAAAGAAATATCAATTGCCGGAAAAGTTCATCTTGTATATCGGCACTTTGCAGCCTCGGAAAAACATTCCCATATTGGTCGAGGCTTATGCCAAGATTAAAAATGAAATTCAGGGAGTGAAATTGGTTTTGGCGGGCAATAAGAATGCGCATAACTTTGACGAAAAAATCGAAGCGGCTTTGATGAAAAATGGTTTAAACGGAGATGATGTCAGGTTCTCTGGATTCATCGATACAAAAGATAAAGCGATTGTGTATGAAATGGCTCAGATTTTCGTTTTTCCATCTCTTTATGAAGGTTTTGGCATTCCGATTTTGGAAGCGATGAGTGTCGGAACGCCTGTGGTCGCTTCAGACATCGCGCCGCATAGGGAGGTGGCCGAAGATGCGGTATTATTCTTCAATCCTGACTCAGTGGAAGAATTGGCCAAAAAATGCGAAACGCTCATAAATGATGATGTTTTGCATAAGGCTTTGGCGGCAAAAGGCAAGGAACAAGCGCAGAAATTTTCCTGGAAAACATCGGCCGGCAGAATGGTGGAAATTTTTGAAAGCCTGGATTGACAAAGTGGGTGATTACAGTAGAATATGATATATAATCAAGTTAAATAATTAAGCATAAATAGCATCCTAAGCATTTAAAAGAGTGCTCCGCAAGAGCTCTCCAAATTTTTTTATGTCATATATCAAACAAGAAACGAGCGGTAAGCCTAAATTCTACAAGCGATTGTGGTTCAAGATTGCCGCGCCCATTGCGGCTGTTCTGCTCATCGGCGGAATCGTTTTCGCGTGGAAGACCAATTCGTTTCTCACTAAGATTTCCGGGGGCGGCCTTCTGTCGGCAATTTCACACAATATCCCAGGAGCGAACAACGAATTGAAAGGCGAAGCGGACGGGCGCATCAATGTCTTGCTCTTGGGGATGCGTGGCGCCAATGATCCGGCGGGTGGTACATTGGCCGACACCATTATGGTGCTTAGTATCAAACCGAGCACTAACGAAGCTGCGCTAATGTCCATTCCCCGTGACTTGTTCGTAGACAATCCGGCGACCGGATCCAAGACCAAGCTTAACGCGGTGTATGCTTATGGAGAACAGAAAGGCGCCGGTCAAGGGATGACCTATATGGAACAGGCAATCGGGAATATTACGGGGTTGCCTATCGGATATTCTACGGTCATCAATTTTGACGGTTTCAAAAAAATCATCGATGTTATCGGCGGAGTGACCATCACTCTCGACAAACCTTTTGAAGAATCGGTCCAGTTCAACCAGCCGCATGTTTGCGACGGTATCACTTTCACTGTTCCGACCGGAAAAAATGAAGAAAAAACCGCCAATGTCTATTGGCCGGGGACAAGAACGGTGAAGCGGGTGCGCGTGACGGCCAGTTATCCCTTATGCACCAACGCCAATCCAGAATGTAATGGAGATTTCAAACTGAGCGCGGGCACGCATACGCTCAACTCTACCGATGCGCTCTGCTATGCCAGATCGCGTGAAACTTCCAATGATTTTGAACGTGCAGCGCGCCAGCAGCAGGTCCTTAAGGCAGTCAAAGACAAGCTTTTGAGCGCCGGGACACTGGCAGATTTTTCCAAATTGAATGGCATCTTGACGAACTTGGGAGATAACGTCAAAACTGATATGCAGCCTTGGGAGATGCAACGTTTCTATGATATCTATACCAAGATGAAGGATTATAAGCTGTATCAAAAAGTAATCGATGGCACGGATGATCCCGAAGTCGGTCTGGTGTATGGAGTGAAAGACGAAACGGCCGGATCCATCCTTCTTCCGAAAGGAGATAATTTCGATAGAATAAGGGTACTTTTCCAGAATGTCTTTCCTGTAACCGCAAAAGAAGACAAGGCAACAAATTAAAAGAGCCGAAAAACGATGGAACTTTCTATTATCATTACCAGTTACAAGCAGCCGGAGATGCTTAAGCTCCTCTTGGATTCGATCAAAAAACATCTGACTCTTCCCCGGGATGAATATGAAATAATCGTATCGGATTCGATGACCGAAGAAAACACTGAAATGATAATAAGGGAAGATTATCCGGAAGTTATTTTTGTCGGTTCGTTGGAGAACATCGGATTTGGCGGAACGGTGAAGAACGGTTATGAAAAATCCCGAGGGGAATATATCCTCATTATGAATGGGGATGTCATCGTGAAGAAGGGAGCTATAGAAGCCTTGCTGGATCATATAAAAAATCATCCGTCAGTCGGCATTGTCGGTCCGAAACTTCTGAGTTTCAACGAATCCGTGCAGCCATCCTGTTTCCGCTTTTATACGCTGGCCACCATAATTTACCGACGGACTTTTTTGGGAAAATTGAAATTCGGCAAGGCGCAAGTGGACAGGTTTATGATGAAAGATTTCGACCATAGATCAATGCGTGAAGTCGATTGGGTGCAAGGATCGGCGATGATGACCAGGCGGACATCGGTAGAAAAAGTCGGGCTTATGGATCCCAGATTCAAGATGTATTTCGAGGATGTGGATTGGTGCCGGAGATTCTGGGAGGCCGGATTGAAAGTTGTGTATTTTCCCGCTGCCGAGATGTATCATTATCACGGTCGAGGCAGTGCCGGAAGGGGAGTCATTAAAACGCTCTTGTCAAAAAAATTGGCTTGGATCCATATTGCCAGCGCAGTGAAATATTTTTGGAAATATTTCGGGAAATCAATGCCTAAACATTCATAAAAAATATCCAGATGGAAGATCCTAAAAATACGAAAGAGGAAACGCTGATCAGCAATCCGGAAGCGGAAAAAATCGAAGAAGAAAACTTGAAGAAAAACCGTCTTTTGTTCAAACGTTACAGTCTTTTTTTCTTGTGCATTTTACTTTTGGTGGGCAGTTTTTTCGTCGGCTATGAAAGGGGCAAGAAGGAGGTTGCTCAAACATCGGAAAGTGTCGCCCTCACTGCTGCAATCATAAACAATAAAAATCCGGCTACTGGCGGAACGGTCGACTTTTCTCTTTTTTGGAAAGTTTGGGATTTGCTTAAGGAAAAGCATGTCGATAAAGACAAGTTGGACGCGCAGCAGCTTGTCTATGGCGCCATAAATGGCATGCTGAAAGCGACCAATGACCCGTATACCAGTTTTTTCGATCCGAAACAGAGCAAGGATTTTTCGGAGAACATCGAAGGCAGCTTCGATGGGATCGGAGTGGAGCTTGGCGTGAAGGACGGTATTTTGACAGTCATCGCACCGCTGGATGGCTCTCCGGCTCAAAAAGCCGGGATGCGTAGCGGAGATAAGATCCTCAAAGTCGGAGACAAGGCCATCGCCGATTTGACGGTCGATGAAGCCATCGGTCTGATCCGTGGCAAAAAAGGCACTGCGGTCGTGCTGACCGTTTTGCATGAAGGCGAAAAAGATACGGCCGATATCACTGTCATAAGGGACACGATCGAAGTGCATAGCGTCAAGGTGTCATTCAAAGACGAAGGTATCGCCTATGTGCGGATTTCTCAATTTTCAGACAACACCGACAGGGAATTTGATGATGCGGTAAACCAGCTCATCACCCAAAAATCAAAAGGTGTGATTTTGGATCTGCGAGATAATCCAGGAGGTCTTCTGGATAAGGCTGTTGATATTGCCAGTCGGATGATTCCCAGGGATCAAGTGGTGGTGTCAGAAGAAGATTATACCGGCAAGAAGGACAGCCTCTACACCTCGGGTGGTGATAAGTTGAGTTCTTTGCCGCTCGTAGTGCTGATAAATGAAGGCAGCGCCAGCGCTTCAGAAATTTTGTCCGGAGCGCTCAAAGATGATCGCGGAATCACATTGATCGGTGAAAAATCTTTCGGGAAAGGTTGCGTGCAGCAGTTGATCAATCTGCCGGGCGGGTCGAGCGTGAAAATAACCATAGCGAAATGGTTAACGCCGAAAGGCGATTATATCATGGACAAAGGCATAACGCCGGACCTGTCGGTAGAGATGACCAAGGATGACATAGACAACAATCGCGATCCGCAATTGGACAAGGCATTGGAGGTTTTAAAAAACGAATTAAACCAGAATCATTAATTAGCAACTAGTGTAACCATTATTGAATATGAAGATAATTCTGCTTCAAAATGTGAAAGGACTGGGCAAGATCGGCGACATCAAGACTGTCTCGGAAGGCTATGCCAGAAATTTCCTGTTTCCCAAAAAATTGGCAACGATCGGCAATGAAGGCGCGATCAAGGGAGCTCACCTCAAAAAAGAAGGGGAGTTGGCACAGCAAAAAGCCGAGGAAGCCATCTTGCGAACCTTGGCCGAAAAACTTGCAAAGGAAAGGATTGTCATAAGAACCAAAGCGAAATCAGGCAAGCTTTTCGGTTCAATCACCAGAAAACAAATCATAGATGAACTCAAAAAGAACCATTTGGAAGTTTCGGAGAAATGTATTATAATGGAGGAGGCCATAAAAAAGACGGGCACCTACAAGATCGGAATAAGATTATCCGCCCAAGTCGGAACCAAGGTCGAACTGGAAGTGTCCGGTGAATGATCCGGACTGACGCAACATATAAACCTTATAAATTTATCAAAAGTCGCGGGGAAGGCGACTTTTTGTGTGAATCTCTACGAATTACGAATAGGATACGAATGTACTAATGCGTGGATACTGAGAGTAGAGTAAGATAGTTTATTTAAATTTTTTTATTATAATTCGTAATTCGTACATTCGTACGGATTCGTAATTCGTAGCCATATGAAGGAAAATCGCAAGTATGTTTTCGTGGTTGGCGGGGTGATGAGCGGAGTGGGAAAAGGAATAACTGCTTCTTCTATCGGAGCTATTTTGAAGGCGCGAGGTTTCGAAGTGACTGCTGTAAAGATCGATCCGTATATCAATGTCGATGCCGGCACGATGAATCCGACCGAGCATGGAGAAACTTTCGTTTTGGAGAGCGGTCTGGAAACGGATCAGGATATGGGCAACTATGAAAGATTCATTGATATAACTTTGCCTTCCGAAAATTATATGACTACGGGCAGCGTGTATGAGGCAGTCATCCACAAAGAAAGGAATTTGGAATATCAGGGCAAATGCGTCCAAGTGGTGCCGCATATCCCGCTGGAAGTCATCAGTCGGATTAAGCGTGCAGCTGACAAAGCTGATGCTGCCATTACGATCGTTGAAATCGGCGGGACAGTGGGTGAATATGAAAATATATTATTCATGGAGACTATCCGTCTGTTCAAGATAAAATATCCGAATGATGTCCTGACGGTTATGGTAAGTTATTTGCCCATTCCGCACGCTTCCGGTGAAATGAAAACTAAGCCGACCCAGCACGCTGTGCGGACGCTAAACGGCACCGGTGTGCAGCCGGATTTTATCATTGCCAGAAGCGAAACATTTTTGGACCAGAAAAGGAAAGAAAAAATTTCACTTTTCTGCAATGTCCCGGAAAAGTATGTGATCAGTGCGCCGGACGCGGACAGCGTGTATGAAGTTCCGATAAATTTTGAGCGGGACGATTTGAGCCGGCTGATCCTGAAAAAATTAGGTCTGAAATACAAGAAAACCGATCTGAAAAAATGGTATGAGCTGGTGGAGAACATCAAGACCGCCAAGCAAAAAGTCAGGATCGGCATCGTTGGTAAATATTTCGGAACAGGGAACTTCATCCTGAGCGATTCGTATATCAGTGTGATCGAAGCGGTCAAACATGCCGCGTATAAGTTGAAACTCAAGCCGGAAATCGAATGGATAAACAGCGAATTGTTCGAGAAAGAACCGGAAAAAATCACCAGCCTTAAGGAATTTGACGGCGTAATTATCCCCGGCGGTTTTGGTTCGCGTGGCATCGAGGGCAAGATAAGAGCCGTCCAATATTTGCGGGAGAACAAGATTCCATTTCTGGGACTTTGCTATGGTATGCAAGTGGCTGTCATTGAAGTGGCTCGGAATGTTTTAGGCTTGAAAGACGCCCATACCACTGAAATAGATCGCAAGACGAAAAATCCCGTCATTGACATCATCCCTGAGCAGAAAAAAAATCTAGAAGATCGGAATTTCGGGGCAACTATGCGTCTCGGCGCTTATCCAGCTATTCTCAAGAAGGGCTCTGTCGCGCACAGCGCGTATAAAAAGAGTAGGATTTCCGAGCGCCACCGCCATCGTTGGGAAGTTAATCTTGAATATAAGGGAAGACTGGAAAAGGCGGGGTTGGTTTTTTCCGGCACATCTCCCGATGGAAAATTTATGGAAATAACCGAGTTGCCCCGTGAAAAACACCCGTTCTTCTTGGGCACTCAGTTCCATCCGGAATTGCAATCAAGTCCGCTCAACTCCCAGCCACTCTTTTTTGAATTTGTGAAAAAGGCGGCCGGCAAATAGTGCCGGAACCTAAAATTGGAACCAAAAAAAGAAACCTCTAGTGGGTTTCTTTTTTTGGATATTTTTGATGAGAAATCTAGTTTATGTATGGTCTGAATATTCCGTCCTTATAAGAGCCGCAAGCCAGATTCGTACCGTCACAGAAAGTGGCAAATCCGGAAATACTCAATTTCACCGGATTTTTTTCCGAAGAAGATGCTATTTCCTTTTCAATCTCGGGCGTAGAGTCTATCAACTTGAAATCACTAGCATCATTCACGGGAAGTTTATGCATATCCTTCTTGTCGACTTGCAAAAAAGTTTTACCATCCTTGGTGATCTGCCAGACGGAAATCTCTGCCAAGCCCTTGAAGGCACGCACTCTGCAAGTGTCGGATTTTTTAAGCGATTTCCCTGTCGCAATTATCTGCGTGTTATTTTCAACATTGAAGTTATGCCCCCTTATCAATGCATAGATAGCAACCAAAAAGGCAAAGAAGATTATTATGGTAATTGATAGGCGTGTATTTATTTTTCTATTCATTTTTTTGTTTTGTTATAACTTCACCCGTATTATAACACAAATACCAAAAAGACCTACGGCGAAGTTATCCACAGCCGGCTGAAAAATCAAAAGAGCGAATGGGTCGCTCTTTGATATGGGACTGGCAGCTTATGTATTATTCGACAGAAACAACTTTTTTCGCGATTAGCCGTCCCGTAAAGTTCTTGATTTTTTTAGTGGTAAATTTGACCGCGCCTTCTTTCATAGCAAAAAGAGTGTCATCTTCCGCCCGCTTGACGTTTTTACCAGGCTTGAATTTAGTGCCGCGTTGGCGAACAATGATTTGTCCTGCGGTAATTTTTTCTCCGCCAAATTTTTTCACACCTAATCTTTTGGAAACGGAGTCACGGCCAAGGGCGGTAGACCCACCAGCTTTTCTATGTGCCATATTTTTAGTATCTAGTATCTAGTATCTTGTATCTAGTATACGGAAATTCGTTAGCTATATTTACAAGATATAGCTTATCAATTCTATGCTATAATGTCAAGTAAGTGTATTTATGGATAAGAAAGATGGAAAAGTAAAAGAATTTTTGGTCAAATATGAAGCCAAAATAGTGCTTGTTTTGCTGCTGATTTTAGTGGCTGTCATTTCTTTCGAGGCAGGCTCCCTAAAAGGGGCTGCTTTCAGCCAAAAACTGTTAATTATCGAAAAGCAAGCCAATGCTGGTAACACGACTTCGGGAACACCCTCTCAGGCTCAAAATTCGACTCAGGAGGCCAAAATAGATCCAACCAGCACTCTTGCTCCATCTGCCGATTGCGCCTACGTGGGCAGCAAAAACTCCAATAAATATCATCTACCGACTTGTCGTTATGCCAAGGGGATAAAAGCCGAAAATCGCGTTTGCTTTTCCTCTCAAGATGAGGCAAAATCGAAAGGGTATGTGGCGGATAAGAACTGCATTAAATAATAAAAAATCCAAATGACAAAGTCCAAATGACAAACAAAATCTCAAATCCAAATGACAAATTTTGGAAATTTTGATTTTGGGCTTGATTTGACATTTGACATTTGAGCTTTGAAATTTATATAACATTATGTCTAACTCAAAAAACAACATTATCGTCATCTCCCTCGGTGGCTCGCTCATCGTGCCTTCTCAGATTGATTGGCAGTTTTTGAAAAAATTCCGCGAGTTGATCCTGACCGAAATCAAGTATGGCAAAAAATTCGTTCTCATTACGGGTGGGGGATATACTTGTAGGGGATATCAACAAGCAGCTAGCAAGGTAGTTAAATTAACTAATGATGACCGTGATTGGTTGGGTATACATACATCCAGATTAAACGCGCATCTTATCAAAACTATTTTTCGACAATACGCTCATCCACGCATTAACAAAAACCCACGCACTAAATCTGACATTGCTGAGCATTTTTCACACGGGGAGAGGATTATGGTGGCAGCCGGTTGGCGTCCGGGCTGGTCAACGGATTATGTGGCCACTATTTTAGCCGAACGCCTGGGCGCTGAAAAAATCATCAATCTCTCCAATATCAAATATGTTTGTGACAAAGACCCGAACAAATTCAAGGACGCGGAAATTATAAAAAGTATTTCTTGGAAGGATTTTAGAAAAATTGTCGGCAATCGCTGGGATCCGGGAATGAACGCCCCTTTCGACCCGATCGCTTCCAAATTGGCGCAAAAAATCGGCGCCGAAGTCATCATCGCCGACGGTAAGAATCTCAAGAATTTGAAAAATATTTTGGACGGCGAGAAATTTCAGGGGACGGTTATCAAAGATTAAGAGAATGTATTTTCATTTGACAAAAATCCTAGCGCTTGCTAGGATTTTTCTATTGTGTAAGTTCTTTCTTTTGTGCTGGGGCATAACTCAGTTGGCAGAGTGACGGGCCTAAACCCGTTGTCCTAGGTTCGATCCCTGGTGCCCCAGCCAGAATATTGTCATGGTATCTTAGTTGAAGGTAGGCTGAGTAATCAGTCGGCGGTGCAATCCCGCTTCATGACACCGGTTTTTGGCTTATGTTCCCCCTTAGCTCAGCGGTAGAGCACACGTCTGGTAAACGTGAGGTCGGCGGTTCGAATCTGCCCGGGGGAACCAGCCAAGATTTTTAGAAGCATATCACGGAAAGCTGTCCGGTATGCTTTTTTTATTGGAATTTTATTTTCTTGTATTTTAACAAAAAATAGACCAAAAGATAGAAACTTAGGGCGATGGTCAGGGCGACGATGACGAAGCCGACCATCAGTGGCAGGATCAGTTCGAAAAGGATGATTTTGCTGAAAAAATAATTCCAACCGAGAGTATAGGTGTTTTGAAAGTTATTGATGAGCGATTGCGAGCTGACACCGAACAGGAATCCGCCGGTGATGGCAGCCAGTGGCAAGGCGACCAAAGTCATCCACATATTGACGGCCACAAGTGCCGTCAAGGCTGACAAACGATTGAAACGCAGGACGTAGGCGAAAAAAAGCGTGCTCAGAAGGCCTTCACCGGGAACGATGCCCATAAAAATCCCCACCGCCACGCCACCCGCCACTTTATGCGGGGAATCGTCAATGAGGAAAAAGTGCTTAATGAATTTTTTGAATTTATTCATAAATATGCTGTCATTGCGAGGGAGTCGTATTGTTAATAACCAAACACCAAGGAACAAGATACAAACAAAATTCAATAACCAATCACTAAAAATTCAAAAAATATTTGGTTGTTGGATTTTGAGATTTGAAATTTGTTTGGTTATTGTCTCTTGTATCTTGGTTATTGCACCGCCTATTTTTTCTTGACTGACAAACTCTTCGTTTCTTTATCTAAAACTTTAGCTTTTTCCACTTCTTGGCGCGCCGGCAACGGCAGGACGCCGAGAATATTTTTGAGTGCGATGCCGTCCACTTTCAAAACATCTTCCCAGTGCTGCAGCGGCTCGAGAATTTCTTTCAGTCTTTTTTCGTCATATTTATAAGTCTTGCGCAAGGTGGTGGCGATGATGCCGGACTCGCCGAACACCCGTTCCACGCCTTCTTGCTCCATATATTGCGCGATGGTTTCTTGTAGTTTTCCCAAACGTTCCTTGGTGAGCGTCATGGCGGATTTCAGTTCGATGAATTCGTCGATGGCCGCGTTGACTTCGGCCGTATCGATCTTCCGCGCTTCTTTGAACTTGTGTTTCCACATAGGACAGATATTCTGGTAGCCGCACCACGCACATAGCGGCGAAATGTGCGGTTCAAATTGACGTTCTTCAATCAGCTTGATCGTTTCCAAAAAAACCTTTTCCGTTTCGGCTAATTGTTCCTCTGTGCGCGGAGCGGACAGCTTCACGCCGTGCTTCAGAAAATATAAGCTGACCTTTAAGTTTCCTAGATTGGCAATCTCTTTCGGATAGAGCGAGAGAAAAGCTTGCAGATAGACGGTCAGCTGGATGTCATTGTC
>Ga0172380_10000599_pt1 | contig 67476 bp, 53 predicted proteins | sample Leawe162metaG_FD_119747 | JGI IMG/M metagenome (GOLD analysis project Ga0172380, IMG submission 119747) | Leachate microbial communities from a municipal landfill in Southern Ontario, Canada - Leachate well 162 metaG | ecosystem: Engineered > Solid waste > Landfill > Unclassified | place... | reverse complement strand
TTCCTGAAATTAACGGGTAATTCGCTATATGCCTTCTTATCTTTAAGCGACTCATTCCATCCTTTAAAGGTTTTATATAACGGTTTAACTTTTCCGAGAACATCTGGATTTGAAGGAAAGCAATCTGTCTTTTTGCCCCTGAGTTCGTATTGTGTGCATAAGTTTATTTCATCGAACGTATCCAGAACATCAGATTTAGTCAGGGCTATTTCAGTAACGCCGTTTATAATGACTGCGTACTTCAATGCTACAAGGTCAAGCCATCCGCATCTTCTTGGTCTTCCTGTAGTTGCTCCGAATTCTACACCTATTTCTGCAATCTTCTTCCCCGTATCATCAAACAGCTCTGTCGGGAAAGGACCTTCGCCGACTCTTGTAGTGTAGGCTTTAACAATTCCGATAACCCCGTTCACTTTTGTCGGGGGAATTCCTGTGCCCGTGCAGGCGCCACCGCTAGTAGGGCTCGAAGATGTTATATATGGGTAAGTTCCGAAATCCACGTCAAGCAATGCTCCCTGCGCACCCTCTAACAATACGTTCTTTCCTTCGGCGATGTACTTGTTCATTAAATACTGAGTCTGAGCTATATAACCGCTGACTTGTTCGTATTGAGAATTCAGTTCGTTGTAAACAGCGTCGCTTTTCAGTGACTTTAGTTCTTCGGAATCAGGAAATATCGAAATGAGATACTTTATGTTTTTCTCTATCTTTTCTTTTAAGATTTCGGGATTATCAAAATCAGAAAACTTTATTCCGCGCCTTGCATATTTATCGAAGTATGCCGGACCAATACCTTTCTTTGTCGTACCTATCTTATCACTTTTACTTTCGTTTATTGCATCAATAATTTTGTGATAGGGAAGTATGATGTGAGCATCTTTGCTGATATATAATCTGTTCGTAAGATTAATGCCGTCGTTCTTTAGAAGTTTTATCTCTTCTATAAGAGCTATCGGGTCAATTACAGTCCCGTTTCCAATCACGCAAATAATTTCATCAGTAAATATTCCGGAAGGAATTAAATGAAGTACTGTCTTTTTACCGTCTATAATAATTGTGTGGCCTGCATTTGCGCCTCCTTGGTATCTTGCAACAACATCGAAATCCCTGCTTAGTAAATCAACGACCTTACCCTTGCCCTCATCACCCCACTGGAGTCCGACTAATACATGTACTTTATTTCCCATCGTATTTAGATTAAATTAAAATGCCATCCTGTCTGAAAATTGGATGGCATATTTTGAAATGCTTTAATTATTTCTTATTTATTAATATCAAATATTGTATCAAGTTTCGTAATCTTAAAGATGTTCATTATCCTTTCATTAACATTAAGCAGTTTCAGACTGCCCTCAGAGGACTTAATATTATTAAGAATACCAATTAGAACACCTAAGCCTGCACTGTTAATTGAATTCAATTTGCCGAAATCGAGAGCAATATGCTTACCGCCTGATTTTAGTTCTTTGTCAACGGACTGTTTCAGCTCGTGGCTTTTTGCCAGACCTATTGAATCTTCTACTATTTCAAAAACACTGAACTCTTTGTTATCAATTATCATTTTTGATGTGTTATCATTTTTTCTTGCTTACAACTTTATTCTGCCAGTCAACAGCTATAGCACTTGCGATGAATATGGTCGAATACGTTCCGGTTATTATTCCGATCGTAAATGTGAAAGCAAATCCTCTTAATACTTCGCCCCCAAAGAACAGCAATACTAGTACAGTAAGTAAAACTGTACCGGATGTTATAAATGTTCTGCTAAGAGTTGCATTGACAGATTTATTCATAACACTCACTATATTTTCATTTTTGAACAGTTTAATGTTCTCGCGTATTCTGTCAAATATAACAACTGTATCATTGGTTGAGAATCCGATAAGTGTTAGGAATGCTGCAAGCATTGTTTGGTTAAATTCTAACTGTAGGCTTGGAAAAATCAGATTAAACAAAGCAACAAGCGATACTGTAATTATTACGTCATGAAATACGGCAACTACCGCTGCAATCGCGTAAACTAATTGAAACCGTAAAGCTAGATAAATTAAAATACCTAATAATGAAAAAACAATAGCGTAAATAGCATTTGTTCTTAATTCTTTTCCAATTTTAGGACCTACTTTATCTGTCCTTAGAACTTCAAAACTTTTTCCTTTAAGGTTTTCTGTAATACCGGTCTGAATTTTCTCGGCAACTGTCTGTCCTTCGCCTTGTAGTGGTGTCCTGAGAAGATAATCTGCTTCAGAGCCCATAGATTTTATCTCCATACCACTAAATCCGGATTTATCCATTGCATCCCTTAATTCATCAACTTCGACAGGATTGCTGAACCTAACTTGCATTTCAGTCCCGCCTTGAAAATCAATTCCGAGAGGAATCCCGTTATAAAACAAAGCAGCAAGTCCTATTATTGCTACAATAAGCGATAATAAATAGTATCTCTTTCTCTTACTGAGAAAATCTATATTCGTGTGTGTTAAAAGTCTCATTTAATATAAATTGTTTTAAATTCTAATTTAGTTAACCTATATTTACTACTTTACCTTTTTCTACATAAGCATCAAATAAGAAATGCGTTATTACTAATCCTGTAAATAAATTAGCGCCAAGTCCAAATAAAAGTGTTAGAGCAAATCCCTGAATAGGACCTGTTCCGAACTGATAAAGTACGATACCGGTTATAATACTCGTTACGTGAGAGTCAAGAATTGCTGAAAAAGCTTTTCTATATCCGAGTTCAACACAAGTTCTGAATGGTTTTCCCGATTCACTTTCTTCTCTTATTCTCTCAAAAATAAGTACGTTTGTATCGACTGCCATACCCAAACTTAATATTAAACCCGCAATACCCGGTAGAGTTAGAGTGGCTTTAAACGATGCCATAATTCCAACTACGAATAATACGTTTATTAATAAAGCAATATCAGCTATCGCTCCGCCGTTTCTGTAATAAACTATCATGAATAAAGCTACTAAAGCTAAAGATACTAATGAAGACAAAAGCCCTTTTCTGATTGAATCTTCACCGAGTGATGGTCCAATTGACCTTTCCTCTGCAATTTTCAAAGGTGCAGGAAGTGCACCTGCTTTTAAAACAATTTCTAGAAGTTTTGCTTCCTGAACGCTGCCCATACCCTCAATCTGTGAATTACCGCCGGTAATCTTTGACCTGATTACAGGAGCGGAGTAAACAACGTTGTCGAGTACAATTGCACATCTCTTATTAATATTAGCACCTGTAATTCTTGCCCAGTCAGCCGAACCCTCACTGCTCATTGACATTGAGACGATTGGCTGATTTGATTGAGGATCAATGTTAGACCTTGCATCCTCAATAACTGAACCCGTTAGTTCAGCGTCTTTTTTAAGACAGTATAATGTAAAGATATTCTCACCGCCGGCTTCAAAAGATTTCTGAGACCAAGCAAATATTACGTCTGAAGGAATAACAGCTTTAACATCTTCTCTCTTTAATATAAGGTCAACTTTCTCTTTATCCTGTTCTCTGACGAATCCATCTGCCGTTCCGCTTTCTTCATTTAATCTAACAAGAAAAAAGAAGGGAAACTTAACTTTAAATTCTTCTTCTGAAAGATTTGCCGAAGATGTATCGCTCATATTGCTCGTATCACCTGCAATCGTTGATGTGTCAAGTTTCTTTGATGTGTCTTTTTTATTTGATTCTTTCTTAGTAACGTCTTTTTTAGTAGTATCTTTCTTTATTTCATTTTTGCCCGCGGTTTCTTTCTTTGTAGTATCCTTTGAAACTAAACTTTCATTCTTCTTTAATGAGTCATTTCCGGAAACTGTTTTATTAGAATCTGTAATCTGCTTGCCGACAAGAATGTTATTGATATTCTGCATTACTTTTACTGCCGTTTCGGGGTCTTTAAGTAGCTGGAACTGCAGTAAAGCAGTACCCTGAAGAAGTTTTCTAACTTCACCCGGATTATTGATACCTGGTAATTCGACAATAATACGTTTTCCGCCTATTTTCTGTATCTGAGGCTCCGCAACCCCGTACTGGTCGATACGGTTTCTGACAATTTCAACAGCTCTATCAATTGAATTATCAATTTCTGATGAAAGTTTCTTTTCTATATCGCTTTCGCTGTCCCTGACTTCACCATAGAAAGATTTAAGAGTTAATCCTCTGGCATTTAGTTTTTGCTTAAAAGCATCAAGAATTGGTTCGTCGGATGTTTCGGGTATTGCCCTTAATTCATCCAGAACTTGTTTAAGTGTAGGGTCATCTTTTTTCTTGGATACATCCTCGAGAAGTTTTACAATATCAACATCCATAACGACATACATACCGCCTTTAAGGTCTAGACCTAATTTAAGTCTCCCGTCCCTGGCGCTTTTAATCCTATCGGCGTTCTTTGTTACATAATCCAAACTATCCTGACCTGTTAATCCCGCAAGTTCCTTGTTAATCTGGTAATCCTGATAAGTAGGATAAATGTACATCAAAGCGGCGGCAATGAAAACAACAGTAAGAATTATTCTAAATAGATTCTTCTTCAAAATTAATCTCCGGCTTAAATTCCTTTATTTATTAAAAGTTATGCTAAAAAAGTGCAAACAACAAAATAATTTTATTTAAATGGAAAGTCAATGCAAACTATCATCTTATTCGCCGAAATTCACCATTTTTGGAGTGATTTTCCTTATTTAAGTTGTTTTTATTTATTGGTTAATAAATCACTTTGATGAATTATGAAATATATTCCCTCCTTCCCAAACTCCAGTTTGGGAAGGCGTCCCAATCTTTTGTTCTTAGTGTAACGCAAGTCTACGATCCCCGCTTGTCGGTACATTCTGCTTGCAGCGAAATCTTGAAGTGTTCTAAACTTATAAAGTCCCGTAGGGACTAATTATTTATAGCTATTGATTTCTATTATTGTAAAGTTCCGTAGGGACGACATATTTGTTTAAGTAAGATACACTGCTGCTTGAGTGGGAGCCTCATGCTTGTATAAAGTCCCTAGGAATTGATTAAGATGAATTTTTTTTAATGTGTGTGAATGTGAATAACTTAAGTTAAATAGATAAATTGGTTATGGGCAAAAAAGTAGGAGAGCTGTTTCCCCGTCAGCCCTCCTCATCTACCTCATTTGTAAGGAGTGATTTTGTGGTAGGTAAAATCTAAATCATTTAAACAATATAACAATTATAATTTCAAATTAATTCCATATTCAGCTAATAATTTTACCTCATCTCCTTAAAAAGTAGGAGGACTGTTTTCCCCGTCAGCCCTCCTCATCTACCTCATTTTTTAGGAGTGATTTTGTGGTAGGTAAACTTATTTATTTTAAAATTAAAACACATGTTGTATTATAAAAATTCCATCTTTATTAAAATAATTTCCGTTTAAGCAAAAATAATTATGAATTCAGATACTATCCCTATGTCCTTGAAAAAGTTCTGTTAATTAGTTAATTTGCATTCTTTAAAGATGCGCCCGTAGCTCAGTAGGATAGAGCAACAGCCTTCTAAGCTGTGGGTCGGACGTTCGAATCGTCCCGGGCGTACAATGTAACCCTGTATAATAATTAATTTATACAGGGCTTTTTATTTGTTAGATTCAGTATCGGCAAACAACCAAATAGCTGTGCGTCGGACGTTCGAATCGTCCCGGGCGTACTACTAACCCTGTATAATTTAATTTATACAGGGTTTTTTATTTGTTGAAATCAGTATCGGCAAACAACCATATAGCAGTGCTTCGGACGTTCGAATCGTCCCGGGCGTACTACTAACCCTGTATAATTTAATTTATACAGGGTTTTTTATTTGTTGAAATCAGTATCGGCAAACAACCATATGGCAGTGGGTCGGACGTTCGAATCATCCCGGGCGTACAACAATAGCCCCTGACAATACTCAATAGTCAGGGGTTTTTTTAATTTCAGCATTACATTCTATTAATATCAAATGGTAGAGTTAACTTGTATAATTTCGGGTCGTTATGTATCTGTCATAGTAAGTGCGCATAAAGTGCGCATAAAGTGCGCATAAAGTACGCATATATTTGTTCAAATATTTTACTAATTACGTAATATTTCTTTCTTTTAATTGTTACTCTTGCTGTGCTGGTATTTCAACTCTATTTTAGATCAGTAATTTAGACGATTGGATATTAATTATATGTTATTATCTTTCTTCGAAATATTATATATTTAAAATACACTTAAACAAATTATCTTAATCAAAATGAAAAAACTTATAGTTCTATTAGTTATTGTTACAACTTTAATAATCTCAGGTTGTACCAGTATTACGGATACACTTACAAATGCTCAAAGGCTCCAGTGGAAACTTGGCAGCGTATCTGGTATGACGGTTTTAGGAGTAAATATTTCGAATGTTACAAGTATCAACTCTCTAAATCCACTTGACCTGGTTAAGTTAACATCTGCAATAGGCTCAGGACAACTGCCTGTAAATTTTACTCTAAATCTACTCGCAAAGAACCCCGAAGGGGTTGGCGGCTCACAAAATTCTTCAGACCTGATTAAATCAGTTGACTGGAGACTCCTTATTGATAATAAAGAAACTATCAATGGAGTAGTCTCAGGTCCTATAACGGTTCCCGGAGTCGGTCAAACATCTACGATACCTGTTGGTATTAGTTTAGATATAATGCAGTTCTTTCAGAATGAAGGTTTGCAAAGCCTGGCAGGTATGTTGCTTGGTATAGGAGGTAAATCAGGTTCACCGGCAAGGTTAAGCTTGAAAATCAGACCAACTATCGATACATTCTTAGGTCCGATTTCTCCCGGCGAGATTACTGTTATAGATAAGGAATTCAGAGGCAAGTAGATTTTCAAATAAAGTATCCTAAAAACACGGTTTTCATTAATAAAAACCGTGTTTTTTATTACATTGTTTATGCTTTCTCAATTGAGTATCTTATATGTTTTAATAATCAAAATAATCTTATAAAGTGGATATAAATATAACAGATAAGGAAAATTGCAGGAAAGAGTTTGAGGCTGTACTGAATTATGAAGAATTAATACCTTATTTTGAAGAAGCAATATTGAAATACAGAAAGAATGCACAGATTCCCGGGTTCAGAAAAGGGAAAGTTCCCGTTGCAATGCTTAAAAAGATGTACGGAGATTCGATCGAATACGGTGCCGTAGAAGATATTGCTAACGACGTGTTTAAAAAACATATAATGGATAACAAGATTCCTATGTTTGGTACAGGTTCGCTTCTGGATCTTGATTACAAACCTAAGGAAAAACTTACGGTTAAAGTCGCTTTTGAAGTAATTCCCGAAGTTGAGTTGAAACAAATTAAAGATATTGAACTGACCAAGACAAAATATGAAATAGATGATTCATTAATTGAAGAAGAACTAAAATACATGATGCTTAAATCTGCAACCTACGAAATCGATGGTCAGGCAATGGACGATGACTACATGGTAACACTCGATACTGAAGAAATTGACGTGGATGGTAACAATGTTGAAGGACGCGCACAAAAAGATATGAAGTTATTCATAGGAAGTGAATACATTTCAAAAGATTATTACGATGGAATTAAAGGAATCAAAGAGGGTGAAGAAAAAACTATCGATACTGTGAATGAAAACAAAGAACCGGTAAAGGTGAAGTTAAAATGCACAAAGGTTGAGAAAGTTGTTTATCCTGAAATGAACAAAGATACTTTCATGAAAATGACAGGCAAGGAAGATATCGAAACCGAAGAGCAGTTGAAATCATTCCTTAAAGAAGAGATATCAAAACAGTATAATGATCATTCATACAACTCTCTTAAGAATAAGGTTATTTCAGAAGTCGTAAAACTAAATGATATCGAAATTCCCGAAACCTATGTGAAGGAGCTGCTGAGCGATTATTTTAAAGGCTATAAAAAAGAACACAAAGATCATAAACATGAAATAAACGAAGAGGAATTTAATAATAAGAACAGAGCAGAAGTAGTATTCACCGGTAAATGGTTCTTAATAAAGGATAAAATAGTTGAGCAGGAAAAGATTGAAGTTACAGACGATGACATTAAAGCATTTTCTGAAGATGCCGGTAAACCATACGGAATACCCGGTGATAAGATGTACGAGTTTTATAAAGACAATAAGGAAGTAAAACATACAGTTCTCGACAAGAAAGTTGTAGATTTTCTTATTGAGAATGCCAAGGTTACTGAGATTGAAGAAGTAAAGAAGTCTATAAAGCTCCTTGCGGAAGAGAAAAAGAGTAAGAGTTCAGAAGAGAAAAAGACCAAAAAGACAGAAAGCAAAAAGACAGAAAGCAAAAAGACAGAAAGCAAAAAGACAGAAAGCAAAAAGACTAAGAAGGAGAATTAACAATGGATTTTTACAGCATAATAAAATCAAGAGAGAACGAAATAAAGGCAGGCCTTGATAAAGCTGCAGGTTTTAAAAACCAGCTCGTACCTATGGTTGTTGAGCAGACATCAAGAGGTGAAAGAGCTTATGATATCTATTCAAGACTTTTAAAAGAAAGGCTGATATTTCTTGGAACAGCTATCTATGACGAGATAGCATCGCTTTTAGTTGCACAGCTATTGTTCCTTGAATATGAAGATCCCGACAAGGACATCATGCTTTATATTAATTCACCCGGGGGAAGTATTTCAGCGGGTATGGCAATTTATGACACGATGAATTATATAAGATGCGACGTTTCTACAACATGTATCGGTATGGCAGCTTCTATGGGGCAGTTTTTGCTGACCTGCGGAGCGAAAGGAAAGAGGATCGCCCTTCCGAACTCGAAGATAATGATGCATCAGCCGTTAGGGGGTGCGCAGGGACAGGCAACTGATATTATGATACAGGCAAAGGAAATCGAAAAAATAAAGCTCAGATTATATGAAATAATTTCATTCCATTCAGGACAACCGATAGAGAAAATCTATGCAGATGCAGAGCGTGATTATTATATGACTGCCGAAGAAGCAAAAGCTTACGGACTGATTGACAATATTCTTGTAAAAAGAGAAGTTTCAAAGAAAGACTGACCGGAATAACTGATCAGACATCAGGCGTTCAAAAAGATGCCGCCCGTTGTGTTTTCTTTTCATCAGGTCTGTATATTTTCAACCTGTAAACGAGAAACAGATGAAAAGAGCTTATAAAATATTAGGCAATAAGGTTGCAGAGTCGGACGATTCAGATTCAAATATTCTGGTATATATCAGTCCCGATCCTGAAGAAAAGAAATTTTTAATTGACACCTTAAAATTAGACGAGCACACACTCAATTCTGCTCTTGACCCGGACGAAATATCACGTCTTGAGTTTGAACCCGACCACATAGCAATAATCATGAAACGCCCAAAGAACTATTCAAGCAAGTTTTTACTTTCTTTTAAAGTTACTTCAATGGGTTTATTTATTTTTTCAGACAGAATTATAATTATACTTCCAGAAGACATTCCTGTTTTCGAAGGCAAATCATTTGATAAATCTATCACGTTAAAAGACATTACTCTTAAACTTGTACAAAAGCCCGTAGTACATTTTCTTGAACATCTGAAGACATTCAGCATTATATTAGATGAACTGGAAAGCAAGATAAACAGGACAATGCAGAATAAATACTTGTTAAATCTGTTTACACTGGAGAAAAGTCTGGTATATTACCTAAGTGCGATTAATTCAAACATGCTGGTTATAGAGAAAATGAAATCTAATGCTTCAAAGTTTGTTTTCAACACAGATGAGCAGGAATTTCTTGATGACATAAAAATTGAGAATTCCCAGTGTTACAAGCAAGCTGAAATATATTCGAGCATACTCTCAAGCATGATGGAAGCACGTTCATCAATAGTGAGCAATAATATTAACACGTTAATGAAAACACTTAACATTATTACTATTGGAATAATGCTGCCGTCGCTTGTAGTAGGTATCTTCTCAATGAATGTGGATTTTCCTCTACGGGGTCATCCCTGGGCGTTCTGGTTTATACTATTGTTTGCAGCTTTATCGGTTGCTACCGTAATTTATTTCTGGAAAAAACTTAAATGGTAATTCAGAAAATTGTATACTAATAATTAATTAAATAAATACTATCATGAAAAAACTAACATTATTATTACTCTTATTAATCACGGCAAATATTAATGCGCAGGTGGAGTTTGATAAGTATTTTACGAATAAGACTTTGCGTTTTGATTACAACCGTGCCGGCAACAGCACAGGGAATAACGTATTCTTTGAGCAGATAAAGGAAGAACCTTTCTGGTCAGGAAGTAAAGCAAGTCTGCTGGATAAGTTCGAATACGGACATTACAAGTTCATGGTGTATGATTTGAAATCGAATACGCTTATTTATACAAGAGGATACAATACTTTGTTTGACGAATGGCAGTCAACACCCGAGGCTAAAGTAATGAGCCGCACTTTTTACGAGACTGTAATATTTCCATATCCAAAGGGCAAAGTAAAGATTGAACTGCACGAGCGCAAAAGGGACGGTAACTTTGCATTACAGTATGAGCAGGTTATTGACCCTGACGACAAGTTCATAAGAAAAGAAAAGCCTGTTGATCTGCCGGTTCTGCAGGTGGCATACAACGGCGAACCGATGGAAAAAGTTGACCTTGTTTTTCTTCCTGACGGATATGCGGCAGATGAGATAGAACAGTTTAAAGCAGACGTAAAGAAATATACAGATTATCTTTTTGGCTGTTCTCCGTTTAAAGAAAACAGGGGTAAGTTTAATATATGGGCAGTCCTTGCTCCTTCGCCTGAATCAGGAGTTGATAATCCGGGAACGGGTAAATGGAAAAACAATCTTTTCGGAATGACTTATTACACTCAGGATGTAGAGCGTTACCTTATGTCGGGTGATATAAAAACAATCAGGGATTATGCTGCTTTAACTCCTTATGATAATATTATGATAATTTCGAATTCAGATTTATACGGTGGCGGTGCTATTTACAACTATTACACTTCGTTTCCTAATAAGAATAAAAATGGAGATTATCTTATAGTGCATGAATTCGGACATAATTTCTGTGCTTTAGGTGATGAATACTACACTTCAGAAGTCGGTGTGGATGAATACTACAATCTTAATGTGGAACCTTATGAAGCAAATCTCACGACACTTGTAAACTTTGGCAAGAAATGGAAGAGCATGATGGATAGCAAGACTCCTATACCAACACCTTCAACAAACGAAAACAAATCAGTTCTTGGAGTTTATGAAGGCGGAGGTTATGTCCCAAAGGGAATATTCAGACCGAAACAGGACTGCACTATGAAATCAATATCATACGATAATTTCTGTCCTGTGTGTACGAAAGCACTTACGGATATGATAAACTATTATGCGAATTAAGTTTTAGAGTTTCAATATTTGGCGAAATTAAAAAGCCCCGCAGAAGCGGGGCTTTTTGTTATACGTTAACTTGTGTGATATTATTTGAGGAGTATCATTCTGCGTGTCTGAATAAAATCACCTGCTTCGATTTTATAGAAATAGACACCGCTTGGCAGCATGGATGCATTCATATTAAATTCATATTTGCCTGCCTGTAATCTGTCGTTTACCAGTGTGTTTATCAGCTTTCCTGTTATATCATAAACCTGAAGTTTTACTAAACTGTTTTTTACGATATCAAACTTTATATTTGTTGTAGGATTGAAAGGATTAGGATAGTTCTGGTATAGATCATACTTCGAAGGAATCTCTGTTCCTAACTGAGTAATGCTTGTGTTTATTGTGTCGTAGATAACAATCTGGTTAACAGGATTATTCATAGTAAGCTGAAACGTAGGATTAGTCCCTGTATATGAACCGTTTCCAACACCAGCCCATCTGCTGAAGTAATATGTTTTACCGTTAAACTGAACCGAAGATGGAGTAGCAGAAACTGTTAAAGTTGTCAATGAATCGTAGAAAGTATTTCCTCCGACGACTGTTACCGGTATCCCTGAAGGTGAAGCGAGTGAATAAAGCCTGAACTGTATTTTATAATTGGCGGTATATTCGGATATATTTGAATTAACTGTAATAGTCTGAGTTGTATCTCCAGAATTACTCCAATTTGTAAATATGTATCTAAGATTTCCGAATAACTGTGGTGATAATGCCTGAAGAGTATGGGATGAATTCAGGTACCAGTTGAATAAACTTGCTCCTGTGTAAGTTGTATTATCAACTTTGAAGTTAATCTGGTTGTTTGTCGCTTTAACAGTAACGAAATTCTGGCCTACCAAAACATCTACTGATATTTTATGGACTTTACCGCTTGCACTTGTACCCGTCAAAATTACTTTGTATGTACCCGCTGCTACTGATGCTGTTGTATTTACCTGAACCGATAATGAATCAGGGAAATTTGAGATTGTAGTGCCTGACGGGAATGAAACCGAAATACCTGCATTTGACGGCTGAACTTCGGATGTAAAAGTTACAGGTGAATTATATCCTGATTTGATAAATGGTATCTTGACTTTGAAATTATTGCTTGAAGTCTGTCCTTGAGTAACAGAAAAGAAAGACTTAGAAGTCAATAAAGAGAAATTTGTAATGGGTTTTGCAGCATTCAGAATCTCTTTATCACCTGCCTGTATATAAACCAGGTTTCTGATTTTACTTGCATCCCATATAGGGTCCATTTTGTACCTGTACACAAATTCCTTGTAATAACCAGGTGTTAAAATAAGAGGTGTTCCTCCCGCAGTAGGAAGCATTTTTCTCATAACCCAGTGAAACTGTGTTTCGCCGTTCGTTCCCGGAGGGGTTGAATATGAAATAAGGTCTTCATATACTGCCATGTGGAGAACAACATTGGGATTGGACATGTAAGTTTCGCAAAGAACATTAACTCTTACCAAAACACTATCGCCGTATGTGCTGTCTCTGACTATTATGGTCACAGGGCTGAGTATATCTTTTCTTGCATCATAATAACTCTGAAAAGTCGATTGGTTATAGGGCAGAGGAATACTTTGGTATCCGTCAAAGAAACCCGCCGGAATGGAATTCACACCATAGTAAGTTCTTCTTGTTGTATTATCAGTCGGATTGTGCAAATACATCGGGTCATTTCCTGCTCCTGGCCAGTTCATATGAAATCCGATAGCTGCAATCCTTTCCTGGTCGGCAGCACTCATGTATGCCGTTAATATAGGATTGTTAGAAGCACAAGGTCCGCATGTCGAACTCGTAAAGAATTCGATCAGCATAATTCTGTCGCCGGCATTTGTCGTTTGAAAAACCGACATTAATACTGCGACAATAACTACGAGGGTAAATAATTTTTTCATTATAATAAGTATTTTAATTGAAAATGTTTTAATTCGTTTTTGGTCTTGGGGCAACAAACTTGCTGTATAATAACAAACCGATAATTGTAGCAACACCTATCAAGCTGAACATAAACCATAGTGCCGAAGGATTATTAAGTTTATCAACAAAGTGAACATATGAAAACGCACCGAGAACACCGCCTATACCGCTTCCTATAACTCCGTACAGGAATGAGTATCCGAGATAAAGAGCTTTCTTATCTTCGGGAGCAATAAGACCGACATAGCTTATGAACTTAGGATGTGCAGTCATTTCTCCGATTGAGAAGATAATGATACCTGCCATGAAAACCCATGCCTGTGATGAAATAGCAAGTATTGCCATTCCGAGCGTACCCATAGCAATACCGACAATCATTGTTGGCAGTGCTTTTGTATGTTTTACGATTGTTGAAACAACGAGCTGCAATAGTATAATAGTACCTGCGTTAATAACAGTTACGTGTTCTGCATCGAATTTCCAGTTAGGATTGGTCATGAAAATACCTGCAATTCCGTTGACGAAATTATTAACAGGAGTCATATCCATGTGGTCTTTAAGATACCAGAGCACAGTATCAAACATCTGGAAGTAAAGAATCCAGAAACCTGAATATATAACAATCATAAGAATGAATCTCCAGTCTCTGAGTACCTGGAACATGCCGACAAAAACTTCCCCGATAGTTTTAGAACTCTTTGGTCTTTCGGGTTCTCTATAAACAAACAGGTTAACGAAGAAAAGCGAGCCGGTTACGATAGCAGCCATGAAAAATATATATGACCATGAAATATCCTTAAGGAATGGAACAAGAATCAACGGGAATATGAAAGCACCAAGATTAATCGACCAGTAGAAAATACCAAAACCAAGTGTGGAGTTTGATTCGTTAGTGGTTCTTGCGATAGTACCTGAGATGATAGGTTTAAATGAACCTGCGCCAAGAACCATCAGCAATAAACTAAGGAACACAAGCGCATAGCTTGATGCAAGTCCCGTAAGAAAATAACCCGTACTCATTACCGTAAATGCAAACATAAGCATTTTTCTATAGCCAAATCTGTCTGCGATTGCGCCCGAAAGTATGGGCAAGATATAAAGCAGGGGAGTGATTACACTCTTGATAACACCTACACTTTCTTTTGTAAATCCCAGACCGCCTTTATCCACAGTCAGTACAAGGTAAACGGAAAGAACAGACATAACACCGTAGTAAGAACCTCTTTCGAAAAATTCCATAAGAATCACAACCCAGAAATTTCTCGGGAATGACTTTACAGATGCTTTTTCCTTAATCTCATTTGTCAAAATGTGCTCCTTATAAATTTTTACTCTGCTAAAATATACCCACTGTGGCAGATATTCAAGTCTATACAATTGCAGTTTTTTGTTTCAATTAAAACAAATATTGGAGTAAAATAAACAGTACCAAAGTTTATTTAGTTGTTTCGTTGTCTGATTCCTTTTCCGTTTATCAAAATACAGTTTATTACTCATTCGTTTTATCGGGCTTTTTTCTTGTGACCACAAGAACATTTCACAGCATTTTTCAGCGTATTTTTTTAAAGCCTAATTCAAGACTAATTTAAGTGCAAGGTGGGCGCAAGGTTGCAAAAAATTGACATCATGTCTGATATTTTAAATAAGATGCTGTATTTACATATCAAACTTTATAACCAAGTTCTTTGCCACGAAAACTCCAAAAACACAAATAAAAACAGAGCATAGCAATTTTATAAAGCACGAAGAAAGGAAAAGTTTAAACTTTCCAATGTATGCCTCTCACTATTAATCACAACGAAAATGAAAACTGTGACACAGAAAAATTATTACACTGTATAATTATTTGGAAAACCAATAAAAATTAAAGGGGTAAAAATTTTTGCACTATGAAATCGTGGCACAATTTTGAAATTTGTTGTGATTAATAGTAGAGGGGTGCAATATGTTCTTTTGTTCAAAGGAGTGAATTTTGAATAAACAACGGTTTGCTAAACCGTCGTACCAGAGAAATTAATTCCGTGTCAAAAATATTGACCCTTTTTATATTCAAAAACATTATTTATTTTAAAACAACATTAAATGTTACGGAATTAGTGGACTTTTAAATCTAAACATTATATAAAATGAAATTTAAATGTTTTAATTTTATCAAAAGTAAATTTATTAAACCAAAAGCTCTTGAAAGCAACTGGGAAGTAAAATATGACGGATTCGGTAAGATTACAATTAAGGACGAATTTATAATTCTTAAGCCAAAAGTATCTACGGCGGAAAATGAAACTCATGCGGCACTTGTAACAACAATTGAGAGGGCAAAGGATTTTACGCTTGAGATAGATGCAATAACAAAATATCAGTTAAGGGAAAACACTCCGCCGAATGCGTGGGAAGTGTTCTGGATATTTTTTAACTATAATCCTACAGATGACGGTAAGAAGAAAACAAATTACTTCTTGCTGAAACCGAACGGATACGAGCTTGGAACTGCATGGGATGAAGTGGAACAGGGTTTTAGCGATACGGGTGATACTATGAATTTATCATTAGGGGAGGAATATAAATACGTAATAACAAAAGCGGGCAGGAATTTGCGGATAAGTGTGAATGATATTGTGCTGATAGACAAAGAATTTGATGCAGATAAATTATATGACGAAACAGGCTGTATTGGGTTGTATTCAGAAGACGCGGAAGTAGAAATAAAAAGAGTTGAATTTGTATCTAATGATTAATAAATAAGGAATAAAAAAGAGCGGAAGGGGCGAGATTCGAACTCGCGGTACAGTTTGACCCGTACGACGGTTTAGCAAACCGTTGGTTTCAGCCACTCACCCACCCTTCCGGATATTCAGCTGAACTCATAAAGAATAAAAATAATATATAGGTGTTTCAATAGCAATTCTAAAAGAGTTCATTTCAAAACAAATCAAAAAACTCATAGTACCATTAATATTCTCGCATTAAATTAGGAAGATTTCAAATTATGAAACTTTTCTGAAACTGCTTGACAAAAATCAAAATATTAATTATAATATTATTACCATTCTTTGTAATTTATTTTTAAATCTTAACATCCTAACACTATGAAAGAACAGAAATTTAAAATTGCAGTACTGGGAGCCGGACACGGAGGGCTTGCAATGGCCGGTCATTTAGCTCTAAACGGATTCAGTGTTAATATCTACAGCAGAAGCGAGGACAGGCTCTGGGGTATTAAGTCAACCGGAAGGATTGTTCTTGAAGGTGAGGTTGAAGGAGAAGGATTTCTAAATCTTGTTACAAATGATATTAAAAAAGCGATTGAAGAAGTTGAATTGATAATGGCAGTAGTTCCAGCTACTGCACACAGATTTCTTGCAGAAGAATGTGCACCTTACCTGAAGAACGGTCAGATTGTAATATTAAATCCCGGAAGGACATTCGGTGCAATTGAATTCAACCAGGTTTTGAAAGAAAAAGGCTGTGAGGCAAATGTTATAATAGGTGAAGCTCAGACTTTTATTTACGCATCGAGAGCTTTAGGCCCAGGGCAGGTGAAAATATTCAGAATAAAAAACTCCATACCTGTTGCTACTTTAAGGGCGCATAAGATTCCTAAAGCGGTAAATAAATTACGAATAGCATATCCCCAGTTTGTTCCCGGTGATAATGTTTTTAAAACCAGTTTTGACAATATTGGTGCTGTGTTCCATCCGACGCTCTGCGTTATGAATGCAGGATGGATAGAAGATATTTCTGAGTTTCAGTTTTACATACAGGGAATATCACCATCAGTTGTGAAGGTGCTCGAGAAAGTTGATAATGAAAGAATAAAAGTAGCCGAAGCTCTTGGCATAAGGGCAATATCAACAAGAGACTGGCTTTACCTCGCTTACGGAGCAGTCGGGGAGAACCTTCTTGAAGCAATAAGAGCAAATCCGGGATACAGAGGAATTACTGCTCCAACAACACTTAAGATGAGATACATTGATGAAGATGTGCCAACAAGCCTTGTTCCAATATCATCTATTGGAAAGAAATTCAAAGTTGCTACTCCGACAATAGATTCGGTGATAAATCTTGCATCAATTCTGAACAACAAGGATTATATAAAGGAAGGAAGGACTGTAGAAAAGTTACATTTAGAAAATCTTACTTTAAAAGAACTTAGAAGGCTTGCAATAGGACAAGACTAATAGAAGGAGAATACAACATGAAAAAACAATTAATTCTGGGAGGAGCGCTTGGGAACTGTGTACACGTGGGCGGACTGCACCACTTTCTTAAACTTGCAGAGCCGGAAGGATACGAAACAGTATCACTTGGACCTGCGGTAAATGTAGAATTATTTATAAGGGAAATTATAAAACATAAACCTGATATTGCAGCTGTAAGCTTCAGGCTAACTCCGGAAGTCGGTGAAGAGCTTTTCCGCAAACTTAAAGATGAGGCAAAGAAAAATAATCTCAGCGATGTCAGGTTTATATTTGGCGGAACTCCACCCGTTGCTGAAAAAGCGAAAGAATCAGGATTGTTTGAAAAAGTATTCAACGGTACTGAAACCATGCAGGAAATAGTTGAATTCCTGAGAGGTTACGGACAGAAAGAAATAAGAGAAATTTTTCCTGATAATCTTGTTGACAGGATAAACAAAAAATTTCCTTATCCGCTTCTGAGACATCATTTCGGAAGACCTACGATGGAAGAGACGCTTGAAGGAGTGAAGAAGATTGCTGAATCGGGTGTCCTTGATATACTTTCAATAGGTACTGACCAGAATGCTCAGGAACACTTTTTTAATCCTGAAAATATGAAGAAATCTCTTGACGGAGCAGGAGGTGTTCCTGTAAGGAAAGCAAAAGACTTATCTGATATTTATGTAGCTACAAGATGCGGGAATTATCCTTTAGTAAGATGTTACAGCGGGACTAATAATTTGCTTAAATGGGCACAGATGAGCGTAGAAACGATTAATAATGCATGGGCGGCTATACCGCTTACCTGGTACAGCGTAATGGACGGAAGATCAAATAGGTCATTAAAAAAAGCGATAGCAGAAAATCAATCAGTCATGAAATGGTATGCGGATAAAGGAATTCCTGTCGAAGTAAATGAATCGCATCAGTGGAGTCTGCGAGATGCACACGATTCTCTTGCTGTTACGATGTCATTTCTTGCCGCATACAATGCAAGAAAAATGGGAGTTAAAAATTATGTTTCACAGTATATGTTTAATACTCCTCCGGGTACTACTCCGCAGATGGATATTGCAAAAATGATGGCTAAGAATGAGATGATAAACACACTTAAGAATGAAAATTTCGAAGTATTTAGGGAAGTAAGAGCTGGAATAGCACACTTCTCAGGAGATGCCCATAAAGCAAAGGGGCAGGCAGCAGCGTCAGCGGTTATTTCCCTGACGCTTAAACCGCATATAGTGCACGTTGTAGGATTCAGCGAGGGTGATCATGCAACTCATCCGGAAGAATTAATAGAAAGCTGTAAGATAATTCACGGCGTATTATTCGATTGCCTTGACGGTATGATTGATGCATCACAGGATTTAAAGATAGACGCAAGGAAAAAACATCTTATGAATGAAGCTAATGATTTACTTGAAGCTATAAAAGTTTTTGGAGCTGATAGAAGCGATGATCCGTGGTCAAGTCCTGATGTTTTAGCGGATGCTATAAAAGAAGGAATTCTTGATGCTCCACATTTCAGAGGTAATGAGCATTTATACGGAAAGATATATACAAAGTTAATCGGTGGTTCCTGGAATGCATTCAGCGAGGATACAGGAGAGGAGATTCCGGAGAAGGATAGATGCAAAGAAATTCCAGTAAAAAATAAATAACGATTGAAGGAGAAAGCATGTGCGGAATTGCGGTAATAATAGGTGAGAGAAATAAAGAAAGAATGAAGAAAATGATGCAGAAAATGAAGCACCGCGGACCTGATGAAAAGGGTACATTTTTCAAAGGTGATGTATCTTTTGGGCATTTAAGACTTTCTATAATCGACCTGAATACAGGCAAACAGCCTATATTCAATGAAACTGGTGATAAGTGCATAATGCTGAATGGAGAGATTTATAACTTCAGAAATCTTTATGATGTATTGAAGGATAAGCACACATTCAGCACTAAAACTGATACCGAGGTAATTATTCACCTTTATGAAGAATACGGCGAAAGTTGCGTTGACTACCTTGAAGGCATGTTTTGTTTTGCAATTTACGATAACGGAAAAGTATTTATTACAAGAGACAGAATAGGAATCAAACCTTTGTATTTCGGGTATTTAAACGGAAAGATACATTTTGCATCAGAGCTTAAGGCTCTTAAAGGATGCGAAGATATAGATATATTCCCTCCCGGAAATACTTATTCGTCTGAAGAAGGTTTCAAGAAATATTACTCTCTGCCTCAATTGAGTAAAAGCGATGAATGTCATGATGAAGATGAACTTGCAAAGAAAATAAAACAAGAATTAACAGAAGCTGTAGAAAAAAGGATGGTTTCGGATGTACCGGTGGGTGTTTTCCTAAGCGGAGGCCTCGACAGCAGTATTATTGCTTACTTAATGAAGGAGCACAATCCTGACCTTCACACATTTTCTGCCGGATTTGAAAATTCACCTGACTTATTAGCAGCAAGAAAAGTTGCTGACTTTCTTGGAACAAAACATTATGAGTGTATTTATAACCTTGATGATATGCTTACGGTTCTTACAGATGTTATTTATTATCTTGAATCCTTTGATGCTCCGCTTGTTCGCAGTTCAATTCCCGGATATATGGTTGCAAAATTAGCCTCGAAATATGTTAAAGTTATTCTCACCGGAGAGGGAGCTGATGAGCTGTTCAGCGGTTATCATTATTTAAAAGATTTTGATGTAGATCAAATAAATGCTGAGCTCTTAAGGATTACTGCGAACCTTCATAACAGCAATCTTCAAAGAACGGACAGGATGACGATGGCGCATTCTATCGAGGGAAGGGTCCCTTTTCTTGACCCAAACTTTGTAAAACTTGCTTTTAATATACCTCCTGTACAGAAAGTGCCTGATGAAAACAATATAGGTAAAGTACTTCTAAGAAAAGCATTTGAAGGATGTTTGCCCGAAGAAATATTATGGCGTGTTAAAGCGAAGTTCTCGGAGGGTGCAGGCTCTTCGGATTCAATCAAAAACTATATTGAGGACAAGATAACGGATAATGAGTTTTTTAATGAAAGAGCAAATAGTCCAGTTGATATCAGGTCAAAAGAAGAACTGTTTTATTACAGAATTTACAAATCGTTTTATGATTTCGTAGGTAATGATAAAATACTTGGAAGAACACGAGATTTTAACTAAAGTTTATTAAGAATAAAATCTCTTTTAAGGTGATTATATTTTAACTTACTATTCTATTCTTGATTTACTAATTTACACATATATTTTACCTCAATTATTTTATATATACCAAAAATAAATAATTATATTTATGCAAAAACTTGTTTTATTAGGAGATGAGGCTATAGCGCAGGGTGCTATTGATGCGGGCATAAGCGGAATTTATGCTTATCCGGGAACACCTTCCACAGAAATTACAGAATATGTTCAGCATTCAAAAGAAGCGAAAACGAAGGGGATTCGTTCTGCCTGGTCAGCAAACGAAAAGACTGCAATGGAGACTGCACTAGGAATGAGTTATGCCGGAAAGCGTTCGATGGTTTGCATGAAACATGTGGGTCTGAATGTAGCTGCTGACCCGTTTGTGAATTCGGCAATTACGGGTGCAAACGGCGGAATGATTGTAGTTTCGGCTGACGATCCCTCAATGCATTCGTCGCAGAATGAACAGGACTCGAGAGTTTTTGCCAAGTTTGCGTTTATTCCCGTTCTTGAACCCGCGAATCAACAGGAAGCATACGATATGGTGCATTACGGTTTTGATATGTCGGAGAAATATAAGATTCCAGTGATGGTCAGAATTACTACAAGACTTGCACATTCAAGAGCAGGAGTTGTTCTTAAAGAAAAGCGTGAACAGAATAAAATTAATATTCCGAAGAATCCTGTTCAATTTGTGCTTCTGCCTGCAAATGCGAGAAAACAGTATAAAGTCTTACTGGAAAATCAGAAACATTTTGAGAATGAATCTGAAACAAGCGGCAATAACAGATATATTGACGGTAAGAATAAGAGCCTTGGTGTGATAGCTAGCGGAATAGGGTATAACTATCTAATGGAGAACTATGACGGTGAATGCCCTTATCCTGTTCTGAAGATATCTCAGTATCCATTGCCTTACAATCTTGTTGATAAAATTGCTAAAGAATGCAAAGAGCTTCTGATACTTGAAGAAGGATTTCCGATGATTGAAGAAATGCTGAGAGGATTTCTAAATAACGGACTAAAAGTTAAAGGAAGACTTAGCGGAGAAGTTCCAAGGGACGGAGAGCTTAATCCGAACATTGTTGCAAGAGCCCTCGGACTTATTGATACTATTGGGAATGATATTCCGTTATTGGTTTCTCCGAGACCTCCTTCATTATGCGTCGGTTGTCCTCATATTGATTCTTACCTTGACCTAAATGCAGTTCTTGAAGAGTATACACCGGGAAGGGTATTTGCGGATATCGGTTGTTATACACTTGGTGCTTTACCGCCATATAATTCAATTAATTCATGCGTTGATATGGGTGCATCTATTACTATGGCAAAAGGTGCATCGGATGCAGGATTACGTCCGGCAGTAGCGGTTATAGGCGATTCTACTTTTACACACAGCGGTATTACTGGTCTGCTGGACTGCATAAACGACAATACTCCTGTAACGGTTTTTATTCTTGATAATGCTACAACTGGTATGACGGGCGGTCAGACTTCTTCTGCTTCAGGACACATAGAAGATATTTGTAAAGGGCTTGGTGTAGAAGATGAGCATATTCACATATTGAATCCAATGAAAAGAAATCATGCAGAGAATATGAAGGTTATTGAGCAGGAGCTGGAATATGAAGGTGTTTCTGTGATTATACCAAGAAGAGAATGCATACAAACGATTGGGAAACACAAGAAGGAAAAGACTGGCGGGGAAAAGCCTAAATAGTAGTAAATAAATAGAATATTAGAGTTTAATAATATTGTAAAATTACTCTTTATGCACTCTGTGCTTTAGGGGTGAAATTGAGTTATAAATTATTGAAAGGTTTTATAGAATGAAGAAAGATATTATTTTAGCGGGGGTCGGAGGGCAGGGTATTCTCTCGATTGCTTCAATAATCGGTGTTGCAGCAGTAAACCTCGGGCTGTTCGTAAAACAGGCTGAAGTGCACGGAATGAGCCAGAGAGGCGGTGATGTACAATCGCATCTAAGACTTTCCAGCAAAGAAATATATTCAGACCTTATCCCATTTGGAAAAGCAGATATGATAATTTCTGTTGAACCGATGGAATCGCTGCGATATCTGCCTTATCTCTCAAAAGAGGGTTGGATTATAACAAACGTAAAACCGTTTGTGAACATAATGAACTATCCTCCTATTGAGAATGTAATAAAGGAACTTGAAACACATCAACACCAGATATCACTCGATGCCGACAAGATTGCACGTGAATCAGGGTCGCTGAAATCAGCAAACATGGTTATTCTCGGAGCTGCTTCGCCGTTTATAGATATTGAATACGTTAAGCTTGAAGAAGCAATAAAGTACGTATTTGGTCGAAAAGGTGATGACGTCGTTAACGTAAATTTAAAGGCAATGAAAGCTGGGCGCAACATTGCAAAACATAATAAATAAATAAAACAAAATGAAAAAACTTATTCTACTTCTATTATCTGTAATTGCGATTACAGGTACTTTATCAGCTGCTGATTCACTGGTTGTAAGCACGATGAAAACCGGTGTAACAGGAGGTGATATGCAAACGATTGAATTCATAAACGCAAGTACAGGATTCATAATTGCTGATGATGCATCTTATCCGGCGAATAATACAGTATTAAAGACAACTGATGGAGGCTTAAACTGGGTAAGCTTAAATGTATCTGCACTGACAGAAAGACCACGTTCAATGGACTTTGTGAGTACAACAGTTGGTTATATTGCAGGTTATGCAGGCATGGTTATAAAAACAACTGACGGTGGTCTAACGTGGACAGCATTGACAACCGGTGTTACTAATAATTTGAATGATGTGAAGTTTTGGGATGCAAATCTCGGTTATTTAGCCGGTACTTCAGGTCTCGTCATGAAGACAACAGACGGTGGAACAACATGGGTAACACAATCAACTACGGGTACAAATGCAAGATATGCAATTGAGTTTCTCAGCCAAAATGAAGTTATGGTTGTAAGTTCGAGTTCAACTATTACAAAAACTACAGACGCAGGTACATCCTGGACTGTTCAAACTATCACACCTTCAGCTACATTGTATGATATCAAAAAGGTCAGTTCTACAACGATCTGGATATGCGGATCCAGCCAAGTGATTTTCAAATCAACAGATGCAGGAGTGTCATTCAGCATTGCATTGGATAACGGAACTGCAGCTCTTTATTCGATGGATTTTGCAGATTCATTGAGAGGTATGTTTGTCGGTTCCAACGGAATTAATTACAGAACAACAAACGGCGGAGTTTCTTTCGATAGTTCCGCAATCAATACGTTTACTGCACAGGTATGCAGAGCGGTGTTCATGAAATCACAGACAGAAATAATTGTAGGTGCAGATATGGGAAATATTCTCCGTTCGACAAACGGAGGAAATGCTTGGAATTTAATTACAACTGCATCATACCTATACGGAATGAATTTCCTTAATACCACAACGGGTATGTGTGTTGGTTACAGAGGAATTGCTCTTAAGACTACAAACAGCGCAGTAACCTGGACTGATTCAAAATCTATTAATGGATTCGAGGCGTATGATGTGAAAATGGTAACTGCAAACAATGTTTTTGCTTGCGCCACATCGGGCAGATTTTATGCATCAACAGACGGAGGAATGACATTCGTTGAGAGAAATCTTCCGGCGCTGACAAGTACTATTAAAACTATCAGTTTCCTTAATTCAAATGAGGGATTTGCCGGGAATGAAGCGGGCGGACTTTACAAGACTACAGATGCAGGTTTAGTCTGGACTCAAGTATTTAGTTTTGGAGCAAGTAATAACAACATAGAAGATATATATTTCGTGAATGATAGTGTAGGATTTGCATGTGGAGAAGTAGGGAAATTCGTAAAAACCACAAACAGAGGCGCAACATGGGATAGTACAGGTATTGATGGACCGGGGACAAAAACACTTTGGGAGATGTCGTTCCTTAACGTAAATACAGGTTACATAGGTTCAACTAACGGCTGCATTTACAAAACGAGTAACGGCGGTGCGAACTGGACTTTGCAGAATGACACAACAGGTTTATTCGGCGTTGATGTTATTGATATTGAAGCAGTGAGTGAAACCAGAGGAATAGCAACCGGTGAGCAGGGTAAACTCTTTAAAATTATTGATGCAAATCAGTGGGTTGTTGATAAAACAATTCTAACAAACTGGGGACTTACAGAAAATTTATGGAACGTAAATTTTGTCAGTACGAACGTTGCATATTTATCGGGATACTACGGTACAATATATAAAGTTGATGTACTTACAGGTACGGGTACCGGAAATGAACAAGTAGTATCAGATTATTCGTTGAATCAGAATTATCCAAATCCTTTTAATCCCGTTACTACGATTGATTTCAGCATACCGAAGCAGGAATTTGTAACTATGACGGTTTATGATCTGCTTGGCAAAGAAATTAAAAATCTCGTTAGTAGTAATTTGCAAGCAGGTAAATATACTGTGAATTTTGCTGCAACAAATCTTCCAAGCGGAATATATTTTTACAAATTAACTGCCGGATCTTATTCATCAGTGAAGAAAATGACACTAATCAAATAAAAATATCTGTTTTACTTTTCTTAAAGGGCTGTTAAAAATAACAGCCCTTTTTAATTGAAAAAACCAGTTTCGCAAATTGAGAATAATTATTTGTATTATTTAATGAATTCAAGATGATGAAACATTTAAAATATGCATTATAACGCCATTTTATATTTTTAATCAAACCTGTTAATATTCAAAAAACAATTACGTTTAAAAAGTGTGTTATTTCTCACTATGAGACGGTATTTCTCATAATGAGATGAAAATTCTATTTTCAACATCTTAAAATGCTTGTTTTAAGGTTTAAACGTTGGATTTATCCTGGCACGCAAATTGCTTATAATTTTATTAGATGTAAGTATCTCATTTAAAATTCAATAAAATCAATAACAGTGAAAACACGTAATTTAACAAACACAGTCAGCATGACAAGATTTGATTTAAGTTTTGTCGTAATTATTTCAACGATTATCATCACATTAATTTTTGGCTTTATTGTTTAGATAAAAGCCGAGAAGGTCAGATGCAAATAGAAACCAATAAAATATTACTGATAGATGATGACGATTCAACACTCGAATCACTTTCGTCATATCTTGAAGAACTCGGCTACAAAGTTTTAAAAGCAAGAAACGGGATAACCGGGCTTGAAATTGTTAAAAATTTACATCCTGATTTGATTATTTCAGACATAAGAATGCCGGGATTAAACGGTGTAGAATTTGCATTCATAATAAAAGGACTTAAGTATAATATACCGTTGATATTGATGACATCTTATGATTATAAAGATAATAAGTTTATTGATAAGTGTTCATTCGGTTATATGCAGAAACCCATTGATATACACATGTTAAGAATTATGATATCTGATGCTCTACCGAAATGTGTGATGCATGCTAACCAAACATAGATTTTTTGAGTTGTTTTCTCCCTAATAATTAATAGGCAAAGTTAGTATCGATTAAGCCCCCTATTCCCCTTAATTGTCACTTTGCCTATTTTAAAACCCATGTAAGGTGTAAGTTGCCCTCGTGAAAGATTAAATAATCCCATAACCATTTCTTCCTTCCTTTTTTATTCATTAGACTTTTTTAAACGACTTGTTTTTCATAATTTACTTAATGAATGCTGTAGAAATAATAAAGAGAAAGCGAAACGGTGGTAAACTTTCAAAAGAAGAAATTAATTTCTTCATCAGCAAACATCTTGAAGGAAAAATTACGGATTATCAGGTCTCAGCATTTCTAATGGCAGTGCATTTCAAAGGTATGGACGATGAAGAAACGCTTCATCTTACAGAATTAATGCTTAACAGCGGTGAAATCATTGACCTTTCTTTTATAAAAGGCGCAAAAGTTGACAAGCACTCAACCGGAGGAGTAGGCGATAAAACCTCGCTAATACTCTCACCACAAATATCTTTACTCGGAATCTATGTACCTATGATTTCAGGCAGGGGACTCGGGCATACGGGCGGTACGCTTGATAAACTCGAATCCATAAAAGGATTTAATATCAATAAAAATATTCAGCAGTATAAAGACACACTCGCAAAAATTGGCTGCGTAATGATTGGACAGACAGATACTGTCGCCCCTGCTGATAAAAAGTTTTATGCATTGCGGGATGTTACCGCAACCGTGGACAGCATACCTCTTATCACTTCCAGCATACTGAGCAAGAAACTTGCAGAAGGTGCGGAGGCACTTGTTTTTGACGTAAAGATGGGAAGCGGTGCAAATCTTCAGGACGAAGACGAATCCAGAGAACTTGCCAAAAAACTCGTTTCAGTTTCAAAGAAGTTTGGCAAGAAAGCTATTGCAATACTGACTGATATGCACGAACCTCTCGGTTACAAGATTGGCAACTGGCTTGAAGTTGAAGAGTGTATTGAAGTCATGAAGGGTGCGCAGGTTCCTGATTTGATAAAAATTAACAATGTGCTTGCAGGTGCAATGATATTCCTTGGCGATAAGGCTAAAAGTATAGATGAAGGTGAGAAGATTGCCGATGAGCTGCTGGCAAGCGGTAAGGTCTATGATAAGTTTTTGGAAATGGTGGAAGAACATGAAGGAAGCGTGGATTATGTTGAAGATTACAAGAGCTTAAAGAGGGCAAAATTCTCAAGAATAATTTCTGCTGAAAAAACAGGTTTCATTAATAAACTTGATGCATATGGGTTCGGTCTTGCAAATGTTGAACTTGGCGGAGGTAGAAAGAAAGCTGATGATAAGATTGATTACCTTTCGGGTATCATTCTTGAAAAGAAATGCGGCGATGAAGTTGTGAAGGGTGATGCAATCTGTGAAGTCTTTGCTGAGGATGAAGATAAATTTATAAAATCACTTGAGCTGATTAATAATTCCATCGAAATAAATGAAAAGAATACTTCTAAGAAAAACTTAATCATAGATATTATAGATTAGTATGTTCAAACTAACCGGCAAAATAGTATCGACTATAATTACATTAGGATTCATTGTCCTCATTTCCGGTTACTTTATTTTTAGGTCGTTCACTGAAACCGGAAATCCTGAAAATGATAAAGCATCGAATGAATATTATACTGTCGTAAGGGTTGTTGACGGAGATACATTTGAACTTAATGATAAAAGCAAGGTTCGTCTGCTTGGGATTGATACTCCTGAAGTTTATAATTCTCAAAAGCTTGAGCGGGATGCCGAATCGAGCGGACAGGATATTAAGACCATCAAGAAACTCGGAAAGATTGCAAGTGAATACGTAAGAGGTATTGCCGAGGGCAAACGTGTGAGGCTTGAACGAGACCCGAAAAACGATGACAAGGATAAATACGGCAGATTGTTAAGATATGTTTATCTTGAAGACGGCACTTGTATTAATGCAAAGATTCTCAAAGACGGTTATGCACAGGTATATGATAAATTTGAAATTACAAAGTTAGTTGAGTTCAGAAAACTGCAGAAAGAAGCTCGCGAGAATAACAGAGGGCTTTGGGGTCCTGTTGATGGACTGAAGCAGTTGAATTAAGATTTACAGCCCGCAAGAAGAATGCGGGTTTTTTGTATGCAAAATAATTTAATTATATATATGAAATCAAAAATACTCGATACATCAATAACCTTCGACGACGTTTTGCTCATTCCCGCAAAGTCCGAAGTTCTTCCTCGTGAAGTTAATCTGCAGACTAAACTTACAAAGAAGATAACTCTTAATATACCTTTGCTTTCGGCGGCAATGGATACTGTTACCGAATCAGAGCTTGCAGTTGCAATTGCTCGCGAAGGCGGCATCGGAATCATTCATAAGAATATGTCATTAACAAGACAGGCAGAAGAAGTTGATAAAGTTAAAAGAAGTGAAAGCGGTATGATAAGAAAACCCGTTACACTTACTGCTGCTGCGACTATCGGCGAAGCACTTACCGTTATGGATAAGTTTAGTATTTCAGGAATACCTATTATTGATAAAGAAGGAAAACTCATCGGAATTCTTACAAACAGGGATTTAAGATTCAATCCACGAAGAGAGATGCTTATAAAAGATGTTATGACAAAAGATAATCTTATAACAGCACCGATGGGAACTGACCTTACCAAAGCCGAATTGATTCTGCAGAATCACAGGATTGAAAAACTTCCTGTTGTTGATAAAAACGGAATACTAAAAGGGCTTATAACTTTCAAAGACATACAGAAGAGAAAAAGTTTTCCTAATGCATGCAAGGATGAGTTCGGAAGACTTCGTGTCGGAGCAGCAGTCGGAATATCGGGCGATACAATGGAAAGGGTTGCGGGACTTGTAAAAGCAAGCGTTGATGTGATTGTAGTCGATACGGCTCACGGACATTCCAAGGGTGTACTTGATACGGTTAGAAAACTTAAGAAAAAGTTTGGTGTTGAAATCATAGCCGGAAATGTCGCTACCGCCGAAGCAACCATTGATTTAATAAATGCCGGTGCCGATGGAATTAAAGTCGGCATCGGTGCTGGTTCAATCTGCACTACAAGAGTAATTGCAGGCGTCGGTGTTCCTCAACTTAGTGCGGTACTCGAATGCTCACGTGCAGCGGCGAAGTTCAAAATCCCTGTCATTGCAGACGGCGGAATAAAACAGACCGGTGACGTTCCGAAGGCTATCGCAGCAGGTGCAAATTCTGTAATGGTAGGCGGCCTGCTTGCGGGCACAGATGAGACTCCCGGCGAAAAAGTTCTTTATGAAGGAAGAAGTTTTAAAGTCTATCGCGGAATGGGTTCGATTGAGGCAATGAAGGAAGGTTCAAAGGACAGGTATTTTCAGGACATGGAAGACGACATTAAAAAGCTCGTGCCCGAAGGAATCGAAGCAATAGTCCCTTACAAAGGTCCGTTGAAAGATACTATCTATCAGATTATAGGCGGTCTGCGTGCAGCGATGGGATACTGCGGAGCGAAGGATATTAATGCAATGAGAGCAAAGACAAAGTTCACAAGGATTACTAATTCCGGCTTAAGGGAAAGTCATCCACATGACGTAAAGATTACAAAAGAAGCTCCAAACTATGGTGCAAAGGGATAACTTAAAACAAAAACTTATACTTTAAAATATTTGTTCACAATAATAACAATAAAATAAATTCAAACATGGATAACTTCAATAATCAGTACGTTCAGACAAGACCCGTTACCGAGGAACAGACCAGTGAAATGGTCCGCAGGTTCATGCTTTCTGTTTACAACTGGATGACGCTCGGACTCGGACTCACGGCTGTCGCGGCTTTCGGAATCGGACGTTCATCACTCGTAAACGTCATACTCGAAAACCCTATGCTCTTCTGGGGAATAATCATTGTTCAGTTTGCAGTTGTGCTTGGAATGACTTTTCTCATGAAAAAGATTAACTCATTCGTGGCGGTCGGACTTTTCTTCATTTACTCACTACTGACGGGCGTTACATTCTCGACACTATTTTTGGTTTACACGGAAAGCTCCATCTTCCTTACGTTCTTCACGTGTGCCGCTATGTTTGCCGGAACGAGCGTATTCGGATACATCACAAAGATTGACCTTTCACGTTTCGGCGGGTTTCTAATGATGGGATTAATAGGAATTATAATCGCATCCGTCGTTAATATTTTCATAGGCAGCTCAACAATCTACTGGATAACGTCTTACGCCGGCGTTTTAGTCTTTGTCGGTCTTACTGCATGGGACACACAGAAAATCAAGAACATGGGAATGTTTCTGGATTCAAAAAGCGAAGACGGCAGAAAAGCTTCGATATTCGGAGCGCTGATGCTCTATCTCGATTTTGTAAACCTCTTCCTATTCCTGCTAAGGATAATGGGCGGTAAAAAAGATTGATCGGTAACAACTATTTTATTTCAGGGCTGTTAAGCGTTATAGCTTACCAGCCTTTTTATTGATAAGAAAGATAAACCCCTACTCCAATGTAAGTTGACTTTGTGCACAATGCTCCATTAATAATAAATCCTAAATTGGGAGTCAGTTTAAATTTAAGGTCGCCTCCAGCTTTCAAGTATATTTTACCCGCACTTGAACCTGATTCAAACTGCAGTGCCGTTCCCGCAAATATATCAAGCCGGATTATTTTCTCTTCGATTGATAATCTTGCAAAGCCGTTTATATTAGTAAACGGTGAGCCATGTTCCGGTCCTCCCGGTGTGCCTTTCCAGATTCTATCAGCACCAAAACGAAAACCAAGTGACTGCCATGCCTTATCTTTGTTGCGGTTGCTGAATAAATCAAAATCTATTTCACCGCCAATTTTAGTTATAAAGACAATCGTAGATGCATCTGCCTGCACGCTTCTGAATTGCGGATTGAATTCAAAGTCAGAAGAATCAGCTTTATTTTGTGCAAAGCTGATGTTTGTAAATACTGAAATCATTAAAACTGCAAATATTAGTCTTTTCACTTATGAGAAATTTTTATTTTTAGTTAACTATGTAATGAATTACACTGAATATTAAATTTTTACTCAATCCATCTTCTGATTGTAAATTCCTTTTCCTTCCATGCCCGCTTTCCGAATTCATTAACAGGCTTGCAGTCATTCATAATATTTGAAAGGCGTGTTAGCAATTCAGTTGTATGAACTCCTTTTGTCGGAGAAGATTCTATTACCGTGCTTTCATCAAGTACTATAACTACATGCCCTTTGATTACTATCAGGTCAAGCGGCTTTAGCAAAGGAATAATCTCTTCGAGTGACTTATCTTCTATGTCAACCGGATTACCGAAAGATAATAGCGAAGATGTATTTCGCGGAGTAAGTCCCGAAGTTGTCTGATACAGCAGTCCCGAACAGTCAACTCCTTTCAGAATCCAGAGTGCCTCTGTCGTTTCGTTAATCTCGTTTTTTGGTTGATAGTAATTCAGCATAGGGTATATTCCGTATGCATAATTACCGCCCCACATGTAAGGAAATCCTATTAATGATTTCATTAATTTCAAAACTTCTTCCTTGTCGGGCTTTACTATTTTCCTCGGCTCGGGCTTTTTGTCCGAAGTTGTTACCATTCTGCTGTCAACATAGAAATCCCCTTCGTATTTGTATTCATCAGTTTTAACCTTATAGTACTTCAGGTTTCTGTCCTCGAACTCTGCAACTTCAGTAATTTCAAAGACTGTTCCCGGAAATGCAATGAACTCCATTTCTCCTATTAGCCCTCTGTTATCCAGTTTTACTGACGAGCCGTCTTCACCTCCAAACACGAGGAAGAAGTTGTAAGTATTCAGTACAGGTGTATAATCATTCGTAGCCGCATATTTCTGTGAGTAAGCATTTGTGAATAAAAAGAGTAGCAGTATTAAAATTTGAAGTTTTCTCATATAATTAAATTGTTAAAAATTGTTAATATGATTAAATTTGTATTAAATTAAATATTCCCCGATACATTGAAAATGATAAAACTAATCGCTGTTTTTCTGTTTATGATGGCAATGAACGTTTATTCTCAGGTTGTGATTAATGAGTTAATGTATGCACCCGTTTCACCCGCACAGGAATGGTTTGAAATATACAATAGTTCATCCGTTCCCATAAATCTGCAAAACTGGAAATGGAAAGATGCGGCAGTGACAAACCCTGTCAGAACTATTACAACATCCACTATACTTTTAAACGGAAATTCTTATGCGGTTATTTGTGAAGACTCAGCAAACTTCAGACTGAACTATCCGAATGTTTCTGCTTTGCTGATTCAGTCCATCGGATGGAATGCACTTAATAATACAGGCAGCGAATGTCTTGTCTTAAAGAATAGCGCAGGCACGATTGTTGATAGTCTTGCATACACAAACAGCTGGGGAGGTACAGGAGGTTTTTCTCTTGAAAGAATAAATCCTCTTGCTCCGACAATTCAGCAATCCAACTGGGGCAGCTCTATTAACCCGCTTAAAGCAACACCGGGCAGGCAGAACTCGATTACTCAAAAGCAATATGATTTAGTTTTAAAGAGTTTTGTTATAACTCCTGTTTTACCGAATACAGGCGACACTCTTAAACTTGATTTTGTAATAAAGAATTTAGGTCTTAGTCAGGCAAATAATTTTTCACTTAATATTTATAAGGACTTAAACTTTGACAGTATTCCAATACAGAACGAACTTATTCATCAGCAGAGTTTTACTAATGTATTGAATCAAAACGATTCTGTTCCCTTCAGTTACTTTATCCCGAATATTGACAGCGGCAGAAAACAGTACATTGGTCTTGTAACATGGAATCCTGATTTGGATCCTCTGAATAATAAACTTGTTAGAAGCGCGAATGTGGGCGGAGCTGTCGTTACCAACGGGATATTGATTAACGAAATAATGTACTGTCCGCAAAATCCTGAGCCCGAATGGATAGAATTATATAATAATTCTAACGCACCAATCAATATTAAGAACTGGAAAATTACAGATGAAACTACAATCGCTTCGCCCGTTACAATCACAACATCCGACAGACTTGTAAACGCAGGCGATTATTTGGTTATCGCTAAAAGTAATGCTGTCGTTCCTCTGCACCCGCTCATCGATTCAAATAAAGTTCTGTACGTATCAGGTCTGCCGGTATTCAATAACGATAAAGATAGAGTAATAATATTCAATAATGCTTCTGGCATAATGGATGATGTCACTTACCGGTCAACCTGGGGTGGCAGCAGCAGGAATTCTCTCGAAAGGATTTCATTCAGCAAACCGTCTCAGGATTCAACAAACTGGATGACCTCTTTGGATTGTGAGTACTCTTCACCGACAAGAATGAATTCTTTCGGCAGTATCGTTTCAGGAAACAAAAATGATTTGGTAATAAATGAAATCATGTTCGACCCGCTTACTACAAGCTGCGAATGGATAGAATTATACAACAATTCCGGAAAGTACTTAAGCCTTAACGGCTGGAATGTAACAGCAGGAAGTAATACGATAAATCTGTTTAATGACTGCAGGTTTTATCTTCAACCAAATTCTTATCTCATCATAGCGGTAGATTCAACTTTGTACAATAGATTCGGATATCTTCAAAATTCAATCGATAGCTCAAGAAGAGTTTTACTTAATACTAAATTGTCGCTTACAAATACAGGCGCAGTTATAAAAGTTTCTGACGTCCTTAATAATAACATCGACTCTCTCATTTACTCCGATAAATGGCACAATAATAATTTGCCCGATACAAAAGGATACTCGCTTGAAAGAATTAATACATCTTTACCATCGACACTTCCTTCAAACTGGAGCAGCTCTGCCGACCCGCTCGGAGGCACTCCCGGAAAGAAGAACAGTATTTACACATCAAACAATAAAGAGACTTCTCTTAGCATAAGTCCGAATCCGTTCTCTCCGGATGGTGACGGATGGGAAGATTTTACAATTATCAAATATAAGCTTAAGACAAATACTGCTCAGGTGCGTGTAAAAATATTCGATGTCAAAGGAAGAGTTATAAAAACACTTCTCAATAATCAGATAAGCGGAAGCGAGTCGCAGATAGTCTTTGACGGAAAAGATGACAGCGGTGAAAAACTGAGAATAGGGATTTACGTTGCTTTCCTCGAAGCAGTAGATGATAACGGCGGAACAATTGAACAAATAAAAGCAACTTTTGTGGTTGCTGCAAAGTTATAATGTCATGATGCAAAACAAGAAAATATTATATTTAATCGTCGCACTGGTCGCATTCTTTGTCTATTACAATTCGCTTAATAACGATTTTGTTTTCGACGATGAAAGCGTTGTACAGAATAATCAGTCTATTACTGTACTGTCAAACATTCCTAAGTTCTTCACGGCAGAGGAAGGATTTCACAAGGTCATCGGCAGGTACTATCGTCCTGTCGTATCGACCCTGTACACCATCGATTATGCAATCTGGGGACTGAATCCATTTGGTTTTCATCTTACTAATGTAATCATTCACGCAATAGCATCTTTGCTATTGTTAATGATTCTGTTAAAACTATTTGGTGAGTATAAGCTCGGCATCCTGTCTGCATTGATCGGTGCTCTTATATTTGCAGTTCATCCCATCCATACGGAAGCCGTAAGCTGGGTAAGCGGCAGAACAGATTCCCTTACTACTATGTTCTTCTTTCTATCGTTTCTGTTCTACATAAAATATTCCGATGAGAACAATTCGAAATCTTTACTTATAATATCATTGATTGCATATTTTCTTGGACTACTTTCAAAAGAAATGATTGTAACTATGCCTGTCTTGTTGTTTGTGTACGATTATTTCTTCAGGAAAAGGAGAATGGATTGGTTCAAGCAAAATATTTTACCTTATGCATTATTTATTGTAGTAACAATAGTATTTGTTTTTATAAGATACCTCGTGCTGAAAGATGTCGTTGATAGAGAAACTTACATGTATTTCTACGGTGAGGAGACATCCACCGCATTTTATACAATGCTGAAAACAATTCCTGTGTATTTCAGACTGCTTGTGTTTCCATTGAACTTGCTTTATCATTATAATGGTATTATGCCCGATTCGCACACAATAGGCGATGTAAAAGTAATTCTGTCAGGGCTGTTCATTGTCGCAATGTTCATTATCTCATTCTATATTCAGAAAAAATACGGTGAAGTATCGTTCACAATTTTGTTCTTCTTGGTTTCATTGCTGCCTGTTATGAACATTGTCCCGACGATGAATTTCATGGCTGAAAGGTTTTTATATCTGTCATCTTTTGCTCTCTCAGTTCTTATCTCGTTAGTAATAGTCAGATTCTTCAATGAAAAGAATAAAGGTTTTCTCACAACACTATTTCTTGTAATTGTTGTCGTCTTTACTTACTTAACATTCATCAGAAATGCTGAATGGAAGAATAATGATACTCTGTTCATAACCGCTGAAGGTAAAGAGGGTAGCGTGTTGCTCGTAAATGTCGGTAATATATATGCGAACAAAAAGAATTATGCTGAAGCTGAAAAGAGATACCGACGTGCGATAGAGATACGCGATAACTCGGTTCTTGCTCATCATAATCTTGGTTTAATTTATCTTTTAAGAGGTGACATTGATTCTGCCGAAATAAAATTCAAGAAAGGGATGTCAATAGACAGCCTCGCACCCGACGGTTATTTCCAGATGAGTAACATCTATCAGCAAAAAGGAAATATACCTGACGCTGTTAAGATGCTTGAAAAACTTCAAACGATAGTTCCGAATTACAGGGAATCAAAGGCAATGCTCGATATGTTGAAATCCAACCCTGAAACTCTGTCAGGCAATATTCCAAACAGCGTTCAGAATAACCAGATGGCGATTCTGGAAAAGCGTTCATTCCAGTACTATCAGGAAGGTAAGTTTGAAGAAGCGATAAAAGACCTCAACGAAGCCGTTAGGCTAAGCCCTGAATCTGGTTCGGGTTATCTGAATAATATTGCTATGTGTTATATCGGTTTGAAGAAATTTGATAAAGCAAAAGAAAATTTCACAAAGGCAATTGAATTGGACGACAAAAATTTCCACGCCTACAGCGGACTTGCAGACGTTTATCTTCAGGAGGGCAATACGGCAAAAGCAAAAGAGATATATGCTAAGATTCTAAGCCTCAATCCTCAGGACATGAACGCAAAGAATAAGCTTGATTCATTAAACAGAAAATAAATGCTGAAGACGCATAGTACTGTAAATAATACCTTTGAGAACGAACATAAGTATTATTTAAACTATGCAGTAATTATTGCTGTTATACTTGGACTCGTTTCACAGGTTCTATCATATTACTTCGATTACAATTTTGCGTACCGCGATTCAATTTACAGGCTTGAAGCTGCTCGCAGATTCTTTGATGCTTACAATCCGGGTCTGATAAGTCAGATTGGTACAGTCTGGCTGCCGATTCCTAATCTTCTTCTTATGCCATTTGCATACGTGGATATCCTCTGGCAGACTGGACTTGCGGCAGCAATAATGAACTTCCCGTTGTTTGTTATCAGTGCAGCCGTTGTTTTCCTGTCAATTAAAAAGTTAACAAACAACGTTATTGCAACATGGTTTGGATTCCTCGTCTATGTATTAAATTATAACATACTTTACTTCCAGACAACATCTATGACCGAACAGTTGTACCTGACTTTAATTATCTGCAGTTTCTATTTCCTTCATCTCTGGGCTGACGGGAAAAAGTTGAAACATCTTTTATGGTCTTCGTTTTTTATCTCTCTCGGCGTTGGTTCAAGGTATGACGCATGGCCTGTTGCAATCGTTTCAATCGTAATTGTGTTTATAGTTTCTATACTTGACAAGGAAAAACCAATAAGGAATTCTTTCATTTACGGTTTCATTCCTGTCTTATTAATAATTGTTTGGTTCTGGTATAACTGGCTCTTTTACGGCGATGCACTCGAGTTTTCAAGAGGGAGGTTCTCAACTCTTTACCAGCTCCAGTATTACGAAGCAGCTGGACGCCTTCTAACCAAGCATAATTTCCTTCTTTCAACAAAAGTTTACTTAAGCTCAGTATTAATTTATTCAGGAAATCTGTACGCAGTTCTTGCTGTTCTTGCTTTGTTCTTCTATGCTTTCAAGAATAGATTGAATTCCAAATACCTTCCTGTTTATGTCCTATGGGTTGCTTTGCCAGTTAGCCTTATTCTATTGTACAAAGGACAGGTAATTATTGAACTACCGAATTCAGAACCTGCTGGATATTTCAACAGCAGATACGGCCTATACATGTTTCCTGCTATCGCAATATTCTCAGGAATTTTTGCTTTTTACATTCAGAGGTATATTAAAAAGAAAATTCTCATTTACTTGTTCGCAATCGGTCTTCTTGTTCAGCAACTTACATTTCTGTATAATTTCCCTTACAGCATTCCTTCACTTGCTGAAGCAAAATATTCTTACAGCAAAGCCAGCGAAGATCTGTCTTTATTCCTGAAAGAAAATTATAAAGGCGGCGGAATTCTCTACGACAATGTCGTGTTTGCAATCCATCCTTGGACAGGAATTAATCTTGCTGAAAGAATTACATTCCATACTTCTGAAATAGGGGAGAAAGCTATGAAAGAACCGAGCAAATACGTGAACTGGGTAATGTTCTATAAAGAATCACCAAACGACCATATCCACGATGCGGTAAAAAATAATCCTGACTTCTTAAATAACTTTATCCTCCGTTTCTCCACAAGCGGAGTTGAAGTTTACTCAAAAAAGTAAATAAATATATTATTTCTCCTTGACATTCTCCAATTTTATAACTATATTATAAATATAAGCAAAATATTGCATCTGTTAAGGCAATTCACAATATATACCTTCTAAAATACTTCTAATTTACTGTAATAACAGTAAAACCCCTCAAAATACAATAATAGTACGATAATACTGCGATAATAGTACAGTATCAGTGCGGTGTATCACCCTCTCATCACCCTCTCATCACCCTCTCATCACCCTCTTTTCACACTTTTAAACATTATCTATTTCCATCTTTTGAATTGTTTATAATTCCATCTTTATATATTTTGCAATCCTCGGGGTGTAGATCAGTTGGCTAGATCGCTTGAATGGGGTTCAAGAGGCCGGCAGTTCGAGTCTGCCCATCCCGACCAAATCAATATTACTCTACAATCCTTTTTTAAATGTTATATAATTGCTTTTTTCCTCATAATAATATATTATTGTATGATATTTAATTAATTTAAAAAATAAAGGGTAACATTAATGATTCTAAAAAGACTATTCTTACTTTCCTGTTTGTTAATACTTTTCAGTATTGTCCGAACAGAAATTTCTTATTCACAGGAAGTTGTAGACCCAAACCGTGACTATCCTGTTTACGTAAGACCGGAGCTCCCTCCAAGTATGTATATGCCGGGTGCTGTCATAACAATTGAAGATTATGATAACTGGCATATTGGTACAGATTTCGCGGAAGTTCAAATTGCAGGTAATCCAACTAATCCCATGAATTTTGCAGCGGCTTGGAACAACTTAAGCGCTTCATACGGTGCTTATTCTTATTACACAATAAACGGTATTGACTGGCTTGCATCAACTCAGCCTACATGGGCAAACACAATGAGAGGTGACCCTGTAATGGCATTTGATGGACTTGGGAATTTATATTTTGATAATATGTATGGTTCAATAACAGGTACAAAAGTTGCAAAATCTACAAACGGTGGTGTAAATTATTCAAGTACAGTCTTTGCCGGTACCGGTAATGACAAAAACTGGATAGCTGCTGTGCAGACAGGCGGTCCTTATGCAAATTATATTTATCAGGTAATGACTCCCGGTAATATTAAAAGAAGTACTGATCTTGGTGCAACATTTACACAGGTTGGTTCCTTCTCAAATACTTTGCCGGGTATGATGGTATGCGTCGGACCAAATGGCTCAACCAACGGTGGTGCTGCTTTTGTAGTTACACATACTGGTTCATCAACTGCGGCTACGTATAATTTTTATTGCTCAACAAACGGCGGAACAAACTGGGTACTAAAAAGCTCACAGAATTTTGCAGGTTATGTCGGTACTTACGTAAGTTCAAGACATTCGGTTCAGAATATGAGAACCAGACCTTATCCTTTTATAATAGCTGATAACAGCAATGGTGCCAACAGAGGAAGACTGTATTTGGTTTATACCAGAAATAACCCAAATTCAAGCGGACAAAAACCTAATATTTATTTAAGGTATTCCGACAATCAAGGCACAAACTGGTCAGACTCAGTAAGAGTTAACGATGATGTAAATACTCAGAGCCATCATCAGTGGTTCCCTGCATCATGGTGCGATATAAATACAGGTCATCTTTATATTAAGTGGCTTGATACACGCGATACTCCGACAAGCGATAGCTGTTTTGTATATGGTACAGTCTCAACAGACGGAGGATTAACTTTCGCTCCGAACCAGAAAATCTCTAACAAGAAATTCAGAATTAACTGTACATCGTGTAACGGAGGTACTCCTGCATACCTGGGAGATTACGACTATCTTGCATCAAACGGAAAAGTGTCGATGGTCGCATGGACAGATTTCAGAAATAACACTTTCGGAAATTATGTAGGTTACTTCCCTGATTTTGCAATGAGAATGAATCCGACCGAAGGTACTATTACAAATCCAAATGGATTTGCAGATTTCAAAATGGTGGTTCCATCAGTAAAACTCTATACCGATACAGTTATAGTCTCTGGTGAAGTTACACCAACACCTGCGGTAGGTAATTTTGTAGTATCTACTCCAAATGGAGATAAACTGACTTCTTATCCTGACTCTTTAACAGTTAGAGTTACTGTTAATAACGTTACTCCTGGTTCTTATGTTCTTAATGTTCTTGCAAAAGGTCCAAATGGAACACCTGTTCATAAGAGAGCAGTTTCAATTACTGTAACCGGTGCGACTTCAATAATAGGCAATGAAACACCTTTAACATTCAAACTTGAGCAGAACTATCCGAATCCGTTCAACCCTGTAACAAGGATTAACTATTCGATAGCAAAAGCCTCAGACGTAAAGATAACAGTATTCAACACTATTGGAAAACAGGTAGCATCATTCCTGAATGAAAAACAGGACCCGGGCAATCATTTCGTATTGTTCAATGCTAACTCACTTTCAACAGGTGTTTATTACTACAAGATAGAAGCTGGTAGCTTCACAGAAGTGAAGAAAATGATCTTAATGAAATAATAATATTCGTTCAAAATATATCGAAAGGGATATCATCCGATATCCCTTTTTTATTTATAACGTATACTAATTTATTATCCTACTTATTCAACTTTAATTGGAACGTTACCCTTTTATTATAAACTGAGAATCAATATTTTATGCCTTTATAAATAATTTTAATCTCTATAAATGAAAAAAGTTGCTTCATTATTTCAGGTTATCCTGATATCAATCTCGATCATCTTTGTGTTTGCGGGTATTTCAATCTCACAGATGGATGATCCGAATAAAGACGGAATGCCTGAGAGCTTCCGCAAAAATTTACCACCGGTATTTTATACCCCAATGGCTGTTGTAACTATTAATGATTTCGATAATTTTGATATGGGTGTAAATGGCGCCGAGGGTCATATATCAGCAAATCCAAACAACCCTCTGCAGTTTTTCAATGCGTGGAATACAAACGGCACTCATTATACAAATGACGGAGGACTTACATGGTTCATTAACAACCCCTCATTTCCGAATGCTGCCGGAGACCCTGTAACTGCTTACGACAGTCTGGGAAATCTTTATTATGAATCTATGAAAAGTCCAATAACTGCTTGCTGGGTTGCTAAATCAACGAATAACGGTCAGAACTGGTTATTTACGAATACTTCAGCGACTTCCGGAAACGATAAAAACTGGATTTGTGCTGACCAGTCTGCAGGACCCTATTCCAACTATATTTACACTATTATGACAAACGGTACAGCTTCCGGTGCAGTTGTTGCCAGAAGCACAAACCTTGGTGTATCTTTTCAAAACACTGATACTCTAAGACCTCATTCTTTTCCGGGTGCAATGGTTTGCGTTGGACCAAACGGTCTTATCTCAGGCGGTTCTGTATATGCTGTTACTCATTTAGGTCCAAACAATGCTGGTACTTATACATTCTTTAGGTCAACTGATGGCGGTCTGAATTTTGACACGGTTTCAACTGCAAAATGGTCAAACGTTATCGGTACTGAAGTATCGGGTCGTTCCACAGTTAGCAGTATGCGTACCAGACCTTATCCTATGATTGCCGCAGATAACAGCTGGGGACAGTACAGGGGAAGACTTTACTGCGTTTATGCATCAAACAGACCTGTAGGTTCAGGAAATAAAGCCGATATATTTTCAAGATACTCAACCAATTATGGAGATACATGGTCAGACAGCATACTTGTTAATGATGATGCCAACACAGGGCTTTATAATCAGTATCATCCGGCTATCTGGTGCGATAAAGAAACAGGAAGATTATACGCTATGTGGTACGATTGCAGGGATACACCGGGCAACGACTCAATAAATGTTTATGCGTCATATTCAACAGATGGAGGAGTTTCGTTTGTTCCTAACCAGAAAATTACAAACAAGAAGTTTAAAATTAGATATGCCAATCAAACTGCTCCTGCTTATCAGGGAGACTATAATTCTGTTGTTTCGAATAATAAATCCTCAATGATTATATGGGCAGATTTCAGGAATAATAATAACGGAAGTTATGCTTCTTACTTGCCTGATTTTGCAATGCGTATGAATCCAACTTCAGGAACAATTACGAATCCAAATGGATTTGCAGATTTCAAAATGGTAATACCTGCTGTTAAACTATATACTGATACAGTAGTAGTTACTCATGAAATTACTCCTACACCGGCAATTGGTTCATTTGATATAACTTATCCAAGCGGTAACAAACTTACTTCATATCCTGATTCGTTAAACGTAAGGGTCACAGTGAATAATGTTACACCAGGTGCATACGTATTGAAAATAACAGCAAGAGGTCCTAACGGTACACCTGTACATCAGAGATCAGTTGCTATTACAGTTAGCGGTCCGACTTCAATAACCGGCAGTGAAACCCCGTTATCTTTCAAGCTCGAGCAAAACTATCCGAACCCGTTCAACCCTGTAACAAGGATTAACTATTCAATAGCAAAAGCTTCTGACGTAAAGATAACTGTATTCAATACACTCGGAAAACAAGTTGCATCATTCCTGAACGAAAAACAGGATCCGGGCAATCACTTTGTATTGTTTAATGCAAATTCACTTTCGACTGGTGTATATTATTACAAAATTGAAGCAGGAAGCTTTACAGACGTGAAGAAAATGATATTAATGAAATAAAAATAATCGTTCAAAATATATTAAAAGGGATATCATCCGATATCCCTTTTTTATTTTTCTTTGAGAAACTCTCTTTGTTTATCAGTTAGTATGTCCTCGGCAATTTCAATTTTCATGGGAATATTTTCCACCAGAGGTTTGCAAAAATTCAATGCTTCATTTTCATCTGAACTTAAAAACTCCATTGCTTCATCTTTACTTAAAATCACAGGCATCCTGTTGTGAATCTTTGCAATTGTTGTGTTTGGAGGTGATGTAATTAATGATGCAAAGATTCCATTATCATTTTTAACATAAATACCTGCTATAAAGAAAAGAGGCATAGCCTCAAACCATATCTTTTGTGGTATCTTAATTGATTTACTTCCAGTGCCGTATGACTGCCACTCATAGAATGCTGTTGCAGGAATAATACACCTGCTAATTTTAAACAGTTCATTCCAGTACGGCTTTTCAGAAATTTTTTCTATTCGTGAGTTGAATATCAGCGGTGACTTTTCTCCGGGAAATTTGATTCCCCAGGTGAAACACTTTATCTCAAACTGCTTATCTTTTTTCTGAATGACCAGAATATCATCGCTTGGCGCAATATTAATTTGCTTTAAATTCTTCGGGGCAAGATTAAGCATTAAGAAGTCCTTTTCAAACTTCTTAAATATCGATTCTCCCGTTTCCTTATTCTCAAATCTCGAACACATATAATATATGTTAACTTAATGTTAATAAATAACTTAAGTGAAAAAGAAAATTAAAACTAATCAACTAAAAATAAATTATGTGAACAGGTAAGGAAAAGTATAACTACGAATATCATTTTAAGTTCTGGATTCTACTATTGTTTATGAATATTCCGTTAACCTGTAATAATTGTCCGCTTGTTTCATCACTGAACTCATTTTCTAGTGAAAAAAGTTTAAACCCTTTTGATCCAACATAATCAAACATTTCCATAAAAAGTATTCCGTTTTCATAAAGAGGCACAAGTGACATTTCAAGATCGAGAATAGAAATATGTTTAAGAAAATCTCCAACACCATCGAGTACGTTCTTTTCATAACCCTGTGTATCTATTTTTAACATTATATTATTTTTATCTGTACAGAACTGCGAGTAAACTGAATTAAATGTCTTTATCTCTATTTCTTGTGTAGATATATATGCAGATTCAGGAGCTGCGTTAAGGTGAGTATCAAGCATGTCAAGTATTGAACTACTGTAAGAATTTCCTGATATATGGATTAAACTTTTAGTATTTTCATTTCCCAAAGCATAGTTGTTAACGAACCAGTTAATATCGTCCTTAGACACTTCTTGTAGAAGGGAAAAAGCATCATTGAGAGGTTCAAAGGAAACGATTTTTTTGTCGTATCCCAATGTTCTTACGAATGAGCCGTACTGTCCTGAGTTTGCACCAACGTCAATTAAAGTATCTATATTGTAGTATTTCATCATTTTGATTCTTCTTATTTCATCCTGACTGTATTCAGGAAATGGCCTGAGCTGGTAGCCCCTCTTTTTAAGGAATTTCTCCGTAATGTATCTTTTTACTACTTTTATCATAAAGATTGAAATATTTTATATAATTATTATATCTAATACTGCTAAACATAAAAGAATATCACATTAAAATAATATAAATATTTTGAATGCTACTTTAAAGACAATGAATACAGACTCGACTTTCAATAGAATAGAGGTTCTAAATTACGTATATTTCACTTTTCGTGCTATTCCTTGATGAATATAGGAAAGCGATAAAATAACAGACAAGAATGAGATTATCAAAGTTTTTTTTACCGACTCAAAAGGAAGATCCGACTGATGCATTGGTAGCATCGCATAAACTTTCAATAAGGGCAGGACTTTTTCGTTTGCTTACTTCAGGTGTTTATTCAGTATTGCCGCTTGGACTTATTGTGAAGAACAAGGTTGAGAAAATAATACGTGAGGAGATGAATGCAATAGGAGGAAATGAATTCCTTCTACCTGCACTTTCGCCGAATGAGCTATGGAATGAGACGGGAAGGCTTGATGATTTCGGAGATATTATATTTAGGATAAAGAACAGGGAACTTGTTCTAGCGCCGACGCATGAAGAGGTCTTTACATCAATATCAAGAAATTACATAACTTCATACAAACAGCTTCCGCAGATGTGGTACCAGATACAAACGAAATTCAGGAATGAATCCCGTCCGAAATCAGGCGTACTTCGGGGCAGGCAGTTCACGATGAAGGATGCCTATTCTTTCGATGCGACATGGGAAGGACTTGATGCTTCTTACGAATTGCAAGATAAGGCATACAGGAATATTTTCACGAGATGTGGATTAAAATTCTTTGCAGTATCGGCTTCAAGCGGAGCGATGGGAGGAACAAAGTCTGAAGAGTTTATGGTGGAATCGGAAGCAGGCGAGGATATTGTAGTTATAAGCGAAGACGGAAAGTACTCATCGAACCTTGAAGTAGCAGTTTCTAATGTCGAAAGTGTTTCAAGAAAGAATACAAACCTTTCTTACGAAGAATTTCATACTCCCAACATTAAATCAATAGAAGAGCTTGCAGGATTTCTTAACATAACGGATAAGTCACGTTTGGCAAAATCGAGAGTATTTGTCATTCCCGCAAAGACAGAGACTGAAAAAGATAAATATCTGCTTGCACTCGTTTGCGGTGATGATGAAGTAAACGAGACAAAGCTGCAGTCATTGTTCGGAGCAAACCTTAGACCCGGACATCCTGAAGAGCTGATGGAAATAACCGGAGCAGAAGCGGGTTCAATAGGTCCGATAGGCTTAAAAGGAAAGATTGAAATTGTTGCTGACCTGAGACTGATGGAAGCTGATGATCTTGTAAGCGGTGCTAACAAGAATGATTATCACATAAAGTACATTGACCTGAAACGTGATGTTCAGGGAATAAAATATCATGATTTACGCACAGTAAAAGAAGGCGAACTTACTCTTGATAAGTCGAGTAAGCTTCGTGTAACAAAGGCAATCGAAGTAGGGCATATATTCAAACTGGGGACGAAGTATTCAGTATCACTCGGAGCAAAATTTCTGGATAAGGATGGAAAAGAAAATCCTATCATTATGGGAAGCTACGGAATTGGAGTAGAGAGGATAATAGCTTCTCATATAGAGCAGAATCACGATGAAAACGGAATTATATGGAACGGCGAGATAGCGCCTTTCAAAGTAATACTTATTAATATTACAACACAGAGCAAAGAAATTACAGAATACTGCGATTCGCTTTATGAAGAGCTGAATAAAATGAATGTGGATGTACTTTATGACGATAGAGATGACCTGAGGCCCGGATTCAAGTTCAAGGATGCAGACCTTATTGGTATTCCATATCATATCATTGTTGGCGAGAAGAACTTCAAGAACGGAAATATTGAATTCAAAGTGAGAAAATCAGGAGAGAGAAGCATTGTGTCGAAGGATGAGATAATACCAAAACTTAACACCTTCCTTAATGCTTGACAAAGTACTTTCGGCAAAGTATATCTTAGCATCTAAATCACCGAGAAGAAAACATCTTTTGAAACAACTGGGGTTTGACTTTCAGGTAGCTGAATCGAATGCAAGGGAAGTCTCAGGCAAGATACCACATATTTCTGTACGCACAAATGCACAGAGAAAATCGCGGGCAGTTGCACATAATTACAAAGATAGAATTGTAATCAGTGCAGACACAGTAGTATATCTCAATAATCGAATTCTAAACAAACCACGCAACCTTAAAGAAGCAGCAAAGTTCCTGAGAATACTTAGCGGAAAAAAACACATAGTCTATACAGGTGTGAATGTATTGAATAATGTAACAGGCAAAGAGAAGTACGGGCACGAGAAGACTACGGTTGAATTTAGGAACCTAACCGATGAAGAAATAAATTACTACGTAAAGAAATTCAAACCGCTTGATAAAGCTGGTGCTTATGGCATTCAGGAGGATTTCGGATGCCTTTTCATTGCTAAGATAACAGGAGATTATTATAACGTGGTCGGACTGCCGCTAGTAAAACTATACGAACTAATTCAATCTACGTTTTAGATGTTTAGAAAATATAAGAAGAAAATATTACTATCGGTATCTTTTGGTGCTGTAATTTTTCTTGCTTTCAGCATCTATGCTGATTTCGGAAACCTCCTGATAGCATTCTCAAAATTCTCATGGGTTTGGTTTCCCGTGGTTCTTGCACTATCCTTCGGGAACTATCTTGTAAGGTTTGCAAAATGGCAGTATTATCTTCACATATTGAACATAAAGATTAAACCATCAAAATCCTTTCTTATTTTCATTGGTTCGTTTATAATGAGCGTTACACCCGGAAAGATGGGAGAAGTGCTTAAATCGTTTTTACTAAAAGAGGAAACAGGCACACCTGTAAGCGTATCAGCACCGATAATACTCGCCGAAAGAATAACAGACTTTCTTTCGATAGTGATATTGTGCTCAATCGGAGCGGTTGTATTTGGTTATGGAGTTGAAATAGTTTTAGCTACAGGGGTTGTTTTTATTTTGCTGACATTAGTACTTAGTTCAAAAACATTATCACATAAAATAATAACTTTATTATCCAAATTTAGTTTTACTGCAAAGCACACGGATAAGCTATATTCAGCTTATGACAGCATTTATGTTCTTATAAAAATAAAACCTTTAATATTGGTTGTTGTTATTAGCACCGGAGCATGGTTCCTAGAATGTCTTGGATTTTATGTAGTACTGCACGTTTTCTCGGGCGTGTCAAATATTGAAGTTAGTCTGATTTCGGCAACATTCATATACGGATTCTCAACACTGGTCGGAGCAATTGCAATGCTGCCGGGAGGGCTCGGAGTAACGGAAGCGACGCTTACAGGTCTGTTGTTACTTCTAAAAATACCAAAAGATATATCGGTAGCATCAACGATGATAATAAGAGTTGCAACTTTATGGTTCGCAGTAATTTTAGGTGTATTTGCAGTTCAGATATTAAATAAAAAGGATCATATAGATTTCGATAAGCTTGAGAAATAAGTTCAATATATTTACTAAATTCAAAAATTAATTGATGAAAGTTTTTATTAAACGTCAGATTCAGAATATCTTATCACGTGTCCCGGGTGGGGAAAGAGTTAATCTATGGATGCAAATGAATATAACAAAAGGTCTGCCTGTTTCGGATGATATTCTGGCCTCTAAGATTGAAGCCGGTAAGATTCATCTGGAAAATTATCTGAAATATAATAAAGAAAATAATAAAAATATTTCAGGATTATCATCTTTTGAATTTGGCGCGGGTTATGATTTGATTGTCCCTTATGTATTTAGTTTTATGAAATTATCGAATATTTATTGTGTAGACATTAAAAATAAAGCATCTGCTTATCTTTTGAACGACGCTTTAAAAAGATTACCTGCAATGTTAAGTTATCACGAGGTAAAAAAAACAGGTTTATATGAAATTACGCATAAAAACCTAATATCAGATTTAAAGAAAAATTACAATATTCATTATATGGCACCCATGGATGCTGGTAATACTAACCTCAGAGATGAATCGATTGATCTTGTGGTATCCAATGCTACGCTTGAGCATATACCAAAGGATTCTATTAAGGCAATATTAAAAGAATCCTACCGGATTCTAAAACCAGGAGGGATTTTATCTCACGCTATAGATTATAAAGACCATTGGGCGTATATTGACAGTAATCTATCATATTATAATTTTCTTAAATACAGTGACCAAATTTGGAAATATAAAAATCCGTCTCTGAATTATCAAAACAGGCTGAGGCACAGGGATTATATCGACCTTTTTAAATCAGCCGGCTTTCAGATAAAATTTGCTAACCCAGATAATCCCACTGAAAAAGATAAATTTACTTTAAGGAATCTGAAAATAAATGATTATTTCAGATCTAATTACACTTTTGATGAATTATCTGTCTTGGGATGTTTTTTTGTACTAACAAAATAATTAAAAAATCATTGAAATATCGGTTTATTTATCCATTTCGATTTAAAATAATTAAATCATCTAATTTATATATTAAAGGCTCGGAATCAGTTAATTATTCACTTGAAGTAACATATTATTGAAACTATTTTATTTTTGAAATCATCACAATTAAAATTAAAATAATTAAATTTGGGAAAATATAATGAGAAAAATTCTTAGTAAAATTTTTCACTGGTTGATAAAATTAAGTATACTTTCAAATACAGTAAATTATTTTATTGTTAAAAAGTATCATAAGCTGAATATTGAAAATTTAAAAGGGGAAAAAATAAAAACCCCTTGGGTTTGTATGAATAAATTTGATATTGATACCAGTGTAATTTATATTAATCAGGTATATAATGATTATATTGAGAATTCAGGACTTAAAACTGAAAATCTTATAGGAAAAGAAATTCTAGAGATTGGTCCAGGAGAAAATTTCGGAGTTGCTTTAAAATTCCTAGCCTCAGGTGCAAGAAAGGTTGTTTGTGTTGATAAATTTAATTCGCTCTTAGATAATGAAAAACAATTTAAAGTATATTCGAATTTGTTAAGTCAATTTACATCTGAGGAACGTGATCTTCTTAAGGACGTTATAAGTTTGAATTCAGAAAACTTTTCTATCAATGAAAACCGTTTGAGATTTATTAATAATTCGGTTGAACAATTAGTCTCATATTTTGAACCCCAGCATTTTGATTTTATTATATCCCGTGCAGTCTTGGAGCATGTGTATAAGATAGATGAAGCATTGAAAACAATGGATGTTTTGCTTAAAAAGAATGGCTATATGCTTCACGAAGTAGACTTTAGGGATCACGGTATATTTACAAATTATAATTTACATCCTTTGACTATGCACGAAATAAATGAGGAAAAATGGAATGTTATGGCAAGTAATTTTGGAGCACCAAATCGGAAAATGATGGGATACTATCAGACCTTTTTCCATAAGAATAATTATAATTATGATACGATTATTGTCAAACTACATATCACAGATGAATATTTGAAATTGAAGCAATTATCCCAGAAGGACATTTCCGAAACTTTAAACCTATGGATCAATCACCGACTTACAAAAAGATATTGGTCTAATTTTGAATCAGAGATGTTTATAGGTGCTGCTTTTTTCAGTGCACAGAAACAAAATTTAATTAATGTAATTCCTTGAACTTTAAATCTCTCATTAATCTTTATTATGTTATAATTTTAAATTTCGTTGTTAAGTGTTGGCTGAATATATTTTTGTTATTTTTCTTGAAAAAGTATGAATAACTATCCAAATATTATTTAAATTATATGTTATTTACCCTAAAATGCCCTCAAAATAATCCTAAAATCAGTTTTTATTTCAATTTCACTTGAAGTAAAAAATTATAAAAACTATATTTAAGATTGTAAAAACTACAATTTTGGACAGAAAAATAAGAATTTTAATAGGAAAAGTAGGTTTAGACGGACATGACAGGGGTGCTAAAGTAATCGCTGCCGCATTTCGTGATGCAGGATTTGAGGTTATTTATGCCGGTCTTAGACATACACCTGAATCTATGGTTGAGGCAGCATTGCAAGAAGATGTAGATGCTGTAGGAATCAGTATTCTAAGCGGAGCTCATATGACAATTTTCCCCAGAATTAAGAAATTAATGGATGAAAAGGGTGTAAGCGACATTCTTCTTTTCGGAGGCGGTATTATTCCCCAGAATGATATTGACGAACTGAACAAAATGGGAGTCGGAAAACTATTCACACCGGGTGCTACGACAACAGAAACAGTTGAATACGTAAAAAACTGGGTAAAAGAAAACAGAAAAATATAATCATAGAATGGGACCTGTAAAATTTGGAACAGACGGTTGGAGAGCCGTTATTGGTGATACATATACATTTGAAAATGTGAGAAGAGTTTCTCTTGCAACAGCAAGAACTTTCAAGAACCATCCCAATATTAAGAACGGGATTGTAATCGGTTATGATACTCGATTTCTGGGTAAAGAATTTGCACATGCTGCTGCTGAAATATTCGGTAGCGAGGGAATAAAAGTAATGATAACAGATTCATTCGTAACAACACCTACTGTATCCCTGCTCTCAAGGGATTTTAATCTTGCTTATGGTGTGATGATTACTGCTTCGCACAACCCCTTCAAGTACAACGGATTCAAGCTTAAAGACTCATACGGTGGTTCAATGAATCCTGATGAACTTATAAAAGTTGAAGCCGAACTAAAGAATATTAAAACTGTTGAAGGATATAAGAATTTTGACGAACTGCAGAAATCAAGTTTGATCAAATATTTTAACGGCAGACAGTATTACATAGATAATCTTAAAAAGAAGATTGATATTAATACAATTAATGAAGCAAACCTAAAAGTCCTTTATGAAGCGATGTATGGAGCTGGACAGAATACGATTAACGAATTGATAAAAGTTGATCAGTTGCATGCTGAAGTTAATCCTTTTTTTGAAGGCGGTGCTCCGGAACCCGTGGAAAAAAACCTTTCTTTAGCTTGTAAGACAACAAAAGACGGCAATTATGATCTTTGTATTGTAACAGACGGAGATGCTGACAGGATTGCAATCATAGATGAGAACGGAGATTTCCTTGATGCACAAAAGACATTTGCTTTACTCCTCAAATATCTTCATAAAACAAGAGGACTTAACGGTATTGTTGTTAGAGGTTTCTCTGCATCAGAATTGATTAAGGAATACTGTGAAAAGTATAATCTGGTGTTGGAAACTGTTCCTGTTGGATTCAAGCATATATCAAAACGCATGATTGAGGCGGATGTTCTAATAGGAGCCGAAGAAAGCGGAGGAATCGGAATTAAAAGTCATCTGCCTGAAAGAGACGGGCTTTTTAACGGTTTATTATATCTTGAAATGCTTGCACATACAGGAAAAAGCATTTCTGAATTGAAAGCTGAACTCGACAATGAATTTGGAAAATACTTCTACAAAAGAATAGACGTTCATACTACAGAAGAATTGAAGAACAAGACACTTGAATCTTGCAAGAAACTTAAAGCAGGAGACAAAATTGGAGGCAAGGAAATTCTTTCAGTTGATCCTCTGGACGGATACAAGTGCTTCTTCAGCAATGGATGGGTTACTATACGTGCTTCGGGAACGGAGCCGCTTTTAAGATTCTACTGCGAGACAAAAGGAAGCGATGAAACTCTTGACGTTTTAAACACAACAATTAAAAATTTTAATTTAAAATAGCTTTAATGAAAAACAAGTTATTGTTAAGTGCAATATTGCTGTTAATTACAGTTTCAAATACTTATACACAAGACAACACAACAACTAAACAGCGTCAAAATCAAAATTTGAGCAACCAGAATTTTAATATCAATTCTGATGCTGGTGATATTCTTAGTTCAATGAATCAGCAGCAAATGACAGGTAATCAATTTAAGCCTGTAATTGTTGATAAAGCTGTTAACGAAAATATTTATATTGTTGGTCCAAATGATGTTTTCTCTCTTGGTATTTATGGATTTCTGAATCAACAGATTCCAATTACTGTTAATGTTGAAGGCTCTGTCTTAATTCCCACAATAGGTGAAATTAAAGTTGACGGACTTACATTAAAAGAGGCAAAGAGCAAAGTTGTTAGTGCGGTTAAAAAAAGATATTATTCCAGTAATGTTAGCTTTACACTTGTTACTCCTAAAATGTTCCTTGTAACAGTATCCAGTATTATACAGAAGCAGATAGAAGTAAATTCAACTAACAGGGTCAGTGACCTCATCACTTATGTTTATTATGACACTGTTAATGTACAACGCGCTATGTATCAATTTAGCAACAGTTCGGAGTTCTTCAAACCCACAATTTCAATGCGGAACATAGAAGTTGTCCACAAGGACGGCAGTATTTCGGAAGTGGACCTTTATAAATATTTTTATTCAAATGACGATAAATTCAATCCTTATTTGAAAGAAGGAGATTTCGTTAAGGTGCCGCTCGGATTACTTTATAAAAACTATATTTCCATAAACGGAGCTGTTCAGCTTCCGGGTGTCTATGAATATAATAAGTCAGATGACCTTGAAACACTTATAGGTGTAGCAAGAGGATTCGATTTTGACGCATATAAGGACAGTATTGTAATTTATAGAACTAATACTGCTACTGGCAAGTTTGAAAGCATATATTTGATTTATGACGAGGATAAGAATTTCAAAATAAATGAATATGATAGGGTTTTTGTGAAGTATAAAGCCGATTACGTTAAGAATTATAGTGTTTCGGTTCTTGGTGAAGTCAATATACCGGGTGTTTATCCAATAGCACAAAAGAATACAAGACTGAAAGAAATTATTGAAATGGCAGGAGGATTAAAACATTCTGCATATCTTCCTCTATCAATAGTTTTCAGGCGTTACGATGAAGAGTACATGAAAAAAGATACTGCCGAGATTCTCATAAACATGCGTGCAAATGACCTAATAATTAGTGAAAAGGATAAGCTCAGTTTTGAAAGGGACGTAGTTTCCAGAAGAAACAGAATGGTAGTTGACTTTGAAAAGCTTTATGTGGACAATGATTCTTCGCAGAATATCATTCTCGAACATCAGGATGTAGTATACATTAATGACGATAAAAAGATAGTATATGTATATGGACAGGTTGAAAATGAAGGATACGTTCCATACAAGCCGGGTGAAGATTTTGAATATTATATAAAACGAGCAGGAGGCTATTCACTTGCAGCTGATGATGACAATACAAGAATAATAAAGTTCAATTCGAGAGGTTGGTATAAACCTGAAGATACAGAGATACTTTCAGGTGATTTTGTTTACGTACCTAAAAAGACCCCTGCGGAATTTAAAGAAAGTTTAACAATAATTGCAACTATGATAGGCGTGGTTGCCAGCATTCTTACAACAACATTGTTAATCTTGCAGCAAAATAAGTAACTTTTGAAATATAAAAACACAAATCAATTATTTCGTTATTAATACAATCATGTTTTCTGAATTTTAATAAATTTACATAAGCAAAATTATAAATCATCAATAAATAATACCGACATATATGAATTATGATAAAGATATAAGAAATACATCTTTGATCAGATATATTGAAATAATATTGTCATATAAGAAACTTATTTTTATTTCCACAATTACAACAGGTGTGGTTGTAGCGTTTCTTATGTTTTTTGTCGCTAAACCTGTTTTTTTATCGACAGGTACTGTTAAGACAGTCTCGAAAAGTGGTCTTGGCATTTCAGGATTATTGTCAGGAGCAAATCTGCCGGATATCGGTGGACTTGATGAGCTTAGCGGTGGAGGTTCAGCAGCAAAAGAACTGGCTTTATACGAACAGATATTGTCAAGCAGACGATGTCTTGAAGAATTGATTGTGAAATTTAACCTGATAGAGCAATACGACTTTAAGTATATGCAAGATGCAATAAAGAACTTCAGAGAAGGTCTTCTTTATATCGTAAAAGATGTTAAATCAGGAACTATTACGGTTGGAGTTTATGATTATTCACCTCAGAAGTCAAAGGATATGTCAGATTTCTTGATAGAGCAGTTGAATAAAATAAATATAGAAATGAATGTTCAAAACGCATCAAATAATAGAATTTTCATTGAAGAAAGGTATAATTTGGTTAAAAAACAGCTTTCGGAAGCTGAAGACAGTTTGAAGATGTTTCAGGATATCTATGGAATAGCACCTGACATTATTGTAAGAGCTACTACACAAGCAAGTATTACACTCGAATCAGAAATAAAAGCAGAAGAAATCAAACTGGAATTATTAAGGAAACTACTTTCTCCTGATCAGTCAGAAGTCAAAACTCAGGAGACGAAAATTGCAGCAATGAAAAAGCAGCTAAATGAAATTCAAAATACAGAAGATCCTGATACAAGATTAAAATTAAAAGGAACTCCGCAAACAATCCTTGATTATGTAAGGCTTACAAGAAGCGTGGAAATTCAGAATAAACTGCTTGTATTCCTATTACCTATTTATGAACAGGCAAAAATAGAAGAGGTAAAAGAAATGCCATCAGTAGCCATTCTTGACCCTCCTGTCGTGCCTGAAATAAAGGTAAAACCCAAGAGGTTGACAATAACATTAATAGCAACTTTGGCAGTATTCTTGTTGCTGACTTTTTCAGCAATAATGTATGAGCTTTACATAAAATATTTCTTGAGGGAATTAAGAATCCAAAGTGATAAATAACATTAAATTTCCGGATCTTAAAATATCTCACAAATTTCTGTACTTTTCTATTATATTTTCTCTAATAATATTATCCGCTTATTTATTCTTTATAGATCAAACTAAGTTTGTAATTATCCCGCTCATTCCATTTGTCGGTTTATTATTTTTCTTTACTTTCAGAAGGTATTTCCTTTATTATTTTATTTTTTCATTGGGCGTTGTTAGATATCTTCAGTTTGATTACCGTATTCAGATTATAACTATAATTTCTATTATGATTTTGATACTTTTCGCAACTTATAAAGACACTGAGACCTTTAATAATCTTAAGTATCCATATAGCATAAAACTTCTATCAGTCTTAATTGTAATTCAAGTGTTAATTTCATCGATAATCTCAAAATATGTTTCATTCCAGTCAGTTGTTTATGGTTGTGTATTTACAATATTTGTTCTCATATCTTATGTTATATTTAGATCAGTTAAAAACATCAAGCATATCAATAAATTAATAGATCTTTTTATACTTCTTGTTGTTGTATCAACTTTGTTAACATTTGCTGACATTTTTGTAACAGGTTATACAAGATCCTCTGGTTTAATTGGTTATGCCATTATGGATTTTTGTGTGCTAGTGCTTTTGTTCCTTATTTTCAGGAATTATTTATTCGGTAAGGCAAATGTGCTCACTCATATTTCTGCATTACTTGTTTTTTTACTAACAATACTGCATCAGTCTCGTTTTGCATGGTTAGGATTTGTATTGTCCCTTGTGTACGGAATAATTGTTGCAGTTAAATACTCTCCTAGTGTAAAAGTTTATTTAAAGAAACGAGTACTTAGCTATTTCTTATTAGGTGTTGTTTTTATAGGATTAGTATTTATTTTTGGCTTTCATGAACTCATACTTCTTAGGGTATCTCAGATAAGTCTTGATTTCTTTCAGGGGACACCGGAAGAAGGTCAATACTTAAGCAATTCACTTGAATCAAGACTTCTAATATGGTTAACTGCTTATAATGTTTTTATCGCTCATCCTTTCTGGGGTGTCGGATTTTATATGTTTCCTTTAGTATCAGAGCAATACAACTTTTTACCTCAGATAATGTATGAGTTATATGTTGAGAATATGGATGCACATACAACTTATTTTAATTTTCTGGTTGATACAGGAATTATAGGTTTTACTCTTTTCCTATCCTATTTTATAGCTATGTTTAGGCTTTCATTTAAAGCTTTGAAAATTTCCTTAACGGACGAAGAAAAATCTATAAGTATTGTACTCAATGTATATTGCTTTTTTGTTATTGTGCATAGCATTTATTCAGGTGCATTTACTTTTGGATTGAACGCTTTTCATATGTGGTTTATGTTTGCGCTTAATCTTTCAAATTATATAATTCTTAAGAATAATTATGAAGAATATCCTGTTTAGTTTGTTAGAACTAATGAGTAAATCTTGTTTTCTAATTTGATGTAACATCATGTTATCAAACATTAAATTATTATGATCACAAAACAAGATAAGAAAAATGCATTCTGGAACAGCTCTTCCTTTATATTTCTTTCAGTAGCAGGATTCATAAACTTTTCTCTTACACTTAAAACATATTCATCGGAAGTATTCGGTTTGTATATACTAATGATCTCGATATTTGGATTAGGATACACTTTTGATTTTGGTTTTGGTGCTGCGATAATAAGACAATTATCAATCGCCAGAAAGGAAAACGATATAAATCTTATTAAAAAGTTCTTTTTAACTTTTTTTGTTGTTTATATTGTTTTATCTCTTACAATAACTGCAATTACTTCTGCATATTATTTTATGTTTTTATCTAATTCAGAGCTTGTAATCCAAGTAAAAGATGTTAATACAAATTTAATTTTCATTTTAATATCAAGCTCATTTTTCTTTCAATATTTGAACAATTATCTGAAAATAGTCTTTGAAGGATTCTCCGATTTTATTGTCCTTAGTAAATTATTGTTCACTGTAACTGCATTTAATACAATTTTGATAGTATTGTTGTATGTCTTGAAACTGGATATTATTTATCTTGCTTTAATTACATTTATAGTTCAGTTATTTTCTGTTTTAATTTTTTTTATCAAACTAATTGATTCACATAGAGAACTATCATTGTCATTTAATAATTATGATTATACTTTGATAAAAAAGTATATGATGTATGGTATAAATATTCAGGTATCAAGTTTTATTACAAGTCTTATAGATCCGGTTGTGAAATTATTAATAGGTTCATATTTATCTCTTAGTTTTGTAACTTTTTTTGAAACCAGTAAGAAGATAATTAATCTATCGAATGGATTAATCTTTTCTGCACAGAAAGGGATTTTTAACAAACTTAGCGAACAACATTCGCTTGGTACACTGGATAATTTTCTAAATGATGACTTGTATTACTATTCTAAAATGTCAAACTATTATTCGGTTCTGGTTTATGGTCTGTTGAATCCATTAATATGCATAGGTATGATGTTATGGTTTAAGAGTTTTGAATCCGTAATTATTCTTTTGCTTTATTTTTTACCATATTCACTGATAAATTATGGCGGGGCGTTATACTCAGTGTTAATGGTAGATGGTAAAGGTCTGAGGTTGGTTATTATACAATCAATTAACTTAGTTACTACTTCATTACTTTTGTTTCTCTCATTGTATATATCAAATAGTTATTTGGGCTTGTCTGCCTTTTATTTATCCATTATTATTAATACTTTTGTTATATTTATTATGCTTAAAAAAGCCAATAATTTCAAATATAATATATATATAAAAAGTACAGGACTCTTTGATATCCTGATAATGAACTTTATTACCATTATTCAGCTAGTTTTGATGTATATTTTCAGTGAGTATTATGTCACAATATTAATAATCTTTTTGTTTATTTATTTTGTTGTATTTTATAAATATGTAAAGTACTTTCACAACATATTAATGACAAAATTTATAAAAGATAAAATAAAGTTTAATTATTAATGCTTAAATTTTCTATAATTACACCTTCCTATAATCAGGGAAGATTTATTAGAGATACAATCGAATCTATATTAAATCAAGATTATCCAAATTATGAGCATATTATTATTGACGGTGGTTCAACAGATGAAACAATTGATATCCTAAAGGAATATCCTCATTTGAACTGGATTTCTGAAAAGGATAAAGGTGCTGCAGAAGCAATTAATAAGGGTTTTAAAATGGCAAGCGGGGATATTGTTACATGGATTAATTCTGATGATTATTATGAAAAGAATATACTATCTAAAGTTAATAATTATTTTTTTGATGATGATAAGCTGGATTTTCTTTATGGAAATAGATCCGTTCTGTTGCCTAATGAAAATAAACTACTTACAGAAAAGTCATCTCTACTATGCGCTAATGATTTAATTCATATGAGTGCAGACATAGTAAGACAACCATGCTCCTTTTACAGGATGTCGCTTTTACGTAAAACGGGATTGCTTGATGATACTCTTAAACTTGTTTTTGATTACGAATTATTTATAAGAATGTTTTTACTTACCACTCCATTTTATGTTGATGATACATTAGCAATACAAAGAGATTACAGTACTACACTTACTAGAAGTAATATGAGAAGACAAGCGATTGAGATTTATAAAGTATCAAGAAAATATGGTGCAAAACTTTTAGATCCAATTATGTATACAAGTGTTTTAAAGAAAATTCTATTTCCCGAAAAATATTGAATAGGAAAATTAATATTATCATTCCCGGAATTATTAAATCAGGGGGGATGAATGTCATTCTGGAATATTCATACAGGCTCAAAACTAAAGGATTTGATATCGTTTTATATTATCCTTTCGCTTACTATAATCATTATACTGGAAAGAATGAGTATTCCTGGAATCCAAGAAGATCTTACTGGGCGATAAAGAATTATATCAAGGGACGAATAAATAAAAAGTTTATTAAAGATATTAAAATCATTGGAGTGCCTTTTATTAGAGATAATTTTGTCAGAGATGCTAATTATACTATTGCAACAAGCTGGCCAACATCATTTGATGTTTCAAAATTGAGTTATCATAAGGGGATTAAGTATTATTTAATTCAAGATTTTGAAAAATGGGATTCAAATGTTAATCTTGTAAATGAAAGTTATAAACTGGATTTAATACGAATAACAACATGCAGTTATTTAAAGGATAAATTACTAACAGATTATGGAATACACTCTGATGAAATCTTAAACGGAATAGATTATGATACTTATTTCCCATCAATTAAAAAAGATTACGATACAAAAGAAAAAACCATAAGCTATATAGATTATAAATTAGAAAAGAAGAATACTAAATTGGTTATTGAAGCTATTAAGATGATAAGAGATGAATTCCCTCATGTTAAGTTTAAATCATTTGGGCTGGAAAAATTCAATGAACATCCCAGTTATGTTAAGTTTTATAAGAATCCCTTGCCTGAAGAAATAGCAAATATTTACAATGAATCTCATATTTTCATTTTTGCAAGTAGAGAAGAAGGATTTGGGTTGCCGCCGGCTGAAGCAATGGCATGCAAAACTTCTGTAATAAGTTCACCGGTTGGTGCTGTTCCAGAATATTCACTAAATGAAAAATCGGTATTGTTTATAAGTCCTGAGAATGTAGAATCTATTGTAGAAAAAACAAGATTGCTTTTGAATGATAATATACTAAATAAAAGTATTGCTGAGAATGGATTTAGCATGGTTAGAAATACCCTTAATTGGGAAAACTCTGTTGAAAAACTAATTTACCTTCTGAGTTGATTTGTATTGTTATTCCAAATTATAATGGCTTAAATCATCTTGAAGTATGCTTCAATTCACTTAGAAATCAATCATATAAAAACTTTAATATAATTCTTGTAGATAACGGTTCTATTGATGATTCTGTCGAATATGTTAATAGGAATTATCCTGAAGTTAAGGTATTAAAACTTGAAAAGAATTATGGCTTTGCTTTTGCTACAAATGCAGGTATTATTCATGCTATAAACTCTAATCTATACAACTATATCCTTTTCCTAAATAATGACATGGAATGTGACGAGTTCTTTCTTGAGAATCTTGTATCGGGTTTTACAAGTGATGAAATTGGCAGTACTACTCCTAAAATATTGAATTATTATTCCAGAGACTTATTAGATACAACAGGAGATTACTATGATTTTTACAGCTATCCTTACAAAAGGGGTGGTGATGAAAAAGATATAAAACAATATCAAAAAAGGGGATTTGTATTTGGAGGCTGCGGAGGTTCTACAATTTACCGCACAGAACTTTTCCGTAATATTGGTTTACTCGATGATTCGTTTTTTGCATATTATGAAGATATAGATTTTAATTACAGAATGCAGCTGGCAGGTTTTAAATGCGTCTATATTCCAGAAGCCGTTTGTTATCATAAATGCGGAGCAACAATAAAAAATACTCTTAGTAAGAAGTTCTTCCTAATGGAAAGGAACTTGAATTATCTGCAGATTAAAAACCATAATTCAAAATTAATCTTAAAATACAGTATTATTTCTACTTTTAACAGACACTGGAATTATTTAAGATTCATAAAAAGGTATCAGATTAACTTTTTTACCAATTCTGTGGCAGGTTTTTGGGTTGGCCTATTTTTATCCTATAGGTACTTTAATCAAAGAAAACAAATTAAGAAGTTTACTGTAGCATCTTCAGATTATATCGAGGACATATCAATGGATTATAAAAGAGGTTATAAAGAGTTTGATAAATACAATTATTAATGATAAAGTTTATTAATTCATAAAGATTCCTTAACGGTGAAAAAAGATATATCAATAATAACCGTGAATTATAATTCTCATAAATATATAGAGAACTGTTTAAATTCAATCATTTCTAATACTCGCGATATAAATTATGAAATTCTTATTGTTGATAATTATTCTCCGGACAGGGATATAATTAATTTAAAGAGTAAATTTAGTAATATTGAATTCTATCTTTTGGATGACAACCGTGGTTTCGGGTCAGCCTGTAATTACGGATCTCAAAATTCAAGTGGGAAGTATTTAGTATTCGTTAATCCGGATACAGTGTTTACAAATAATAGTCTGAAAAACATGTTTGATTTTATGGAACAAACCACCGATGCTGCTGTATGTTCTCCTGCTTTCATATATCAGGATGGCAGTCAGGGATACGTCTACAATAATTTCCCTAACATAATGTGGGAGTTCTATGATTTCTTAGGTAAAGGTTATAATTTAAGAATAAATAAGTTAAACAGAAAACTTCAAGAATCAGCTAAATCCGGCAGGGCAATGAGAATAGATTGGGCAACTGGGGCTTGTCTTATAGTTAAAAAAGATTTTTTTAATAAAGTCGGAGGATTTAACGAGGATTATTTCCTATATTATGAAGATGTGGATTTACAGAAAAGAATAACTGATGCAGGAGGAAGTATCTATTGTCTGCCATATCTTAAAGTGATTCATGTAGCCAATACAAGCACTAAACCTGACGATGATGATACTGTTTATTATTACAACATAAATAAAAGCAGATTAATGTACCACATGAAAAATAGTAGTACATTTAAGAAACTGTTTGTAAAATACCTTCATTTAGCAGGGTTTTATCTAAGATTGTTTTCTTTGAAGTTCAGAAGCCGTTATTCTGAGAAGAAAAATATGAAAAAATTGCAATACATGAATATTATTAAATATTACAGAACAGGTCTTGAGTAAACAGGAAAACCAAATTTACTTTTTTATCCCGTTTTACCCAAAGTTTACAACCGGAGGTAATATGTACCATTCTATAGTTTATGATATACTTAATAAAAGAGGAGAGAAGGTAAAGGTATTTGGAAACGAGGATGATTTTGAATCGGTCGAGAAATCAAAAGTCAAAAAGATTATTTACGGCTTAAAGCATACTTTGAAAATACCAAAAGGATCTGTAATATTCTTAACAAATACAGCTTTCTTACATTTTTTACTGCCGTTATATACTGTCAGTTTCTTTAAAAGGCACAGATATATAATTTTAATACACCATTTGCTGTGTGAGGAGAAAGCAAAGTTCTTAGTGAGCTTTTTTGAGAGTATATTTGTCAAATCTGTTAAAAATAAGTTAACCGTTAGCGAAACCTCAACGAAAAGTCTTTTTAGGAACGGAATGATTAAGGACTTGATACCCATGGTTAATCCAGGTCTTGAATATACTCCGGATCATTCTTACACGAGGGAAAAAATAAAACCTATACCTGAACTCTTATTTGTTGGAAATATTGAAAAGAGGAAGTCATTAAACACTGTTATAAATGCTTTATCCGAGATAAAGAACTTTGATTTTAAATTTAATGTAGTAGGAAATCCAACGGAAAGTGATTATTATAATGAAGTATTGAAATTAATCGAAACCGGAAATTTAATGAACAAAGTTTATTTTCTTGGAAAGTTATCCTCTGATGAACTTCTCGAGCATTATAGAAAATCTGATATACTCTTATTTCCGTCATTATGGGAAGGATACGGAATGGTCATTGCAGAGGCTATGGCAAATGGTCTCCCGGTTATCTCAAGCAATATACCTACAAGCAAAGAACTTATTAACGATGGTACTGATGGACTTCTGTTCAAAAAAGGCGATCATAAAGACCTTGCCCGTTGTATCAGAAAGCTTTATAATAATCCTGAATTATATTCAAAGATTTCTGAAAATTCTATTAAACGTGCTTATGAATTTAACACATGGGAAATTACCACAGATAAGATTTATGAATTTATTAAGAATGCCAAATAATGATACCAAATATTTTTCATCTGATTTATTTCTATAAAGGAAATGACGTGTTTCCGCTTGCTCATTATATTAATGTAAATTCGATAAGAATTCTGAATAATCCGGAAAAGATATATTTCTATTCAGATAAGCTTCCTGAAGGCAAATACTGGGATAAAATCTCACCATTTGTTGAATATAAAAAGGTTACTCCCCCTAATTCTGTTTTTGACAAAAGACTGTATCACGTTGCTCATAAATCAGATGTTTTAAGATTACAGATATTAATAGATAGGGGAGGAATTTATTTGGATATGGATGTTATTTGTAAAAAATCTTTTGCTCCTCTGCTTTCGCATGATCTTGTATTAGGGAAACAAGGAAAATGGAGACGTATGGGATTATGTAATGGAGTAATTTTTGCGAATAAAGATTCAGAGTTTCTTAAACTGTGGTACAATGAATTCAGAAATTTTAGGTCAAAGGGATATGATAAGTATTGGTCAGAAATGTCTGTTAGAAAGCCGCTGGAGCTTTCAAAACAATACCCAGAACTTATACATATAGAACCTTATGATAGTTTCCACTACCCGCTATACTATTCCTTTGATGTAAAAAGAATTTTTGAGAAAGATCTTGATTTTCCTAATGCATATTGTCATCATTATTGGGATGGTATATCATTTGATAAATACCTTAGAAATATTTCCCCCGAAGATATTATAGAAAAAAACACAACATATAATAGAATTGCTCGAAGATTTCTGTAATTGATATTATTATTTCTTTTCTTTTTGTATAGCAAGATAAATATAATGTGTCATTGTAATTCCAGTCAGCATTTTTATAAGTTTTCCCAAATAATACATTATCTTTACAAGTTTCTGTCTGTCTCTTTTTTTATAAATATTGTGCCATATTTCTAAATTGTCTTTTGCAAAATCACTTAAAGGTTTTAGCATCAATGCTTTATTATCTATAGAGTTCAATTGTCTTCTTATGTATCCCGGTCTTCCCCCTATGATTCCATCTCTAAGCAGCCTTTGCCAGTTTTTGTCCTTTAAATTAGCTCTTGAGAAGTGTTTTGCGTAAAGTTAAGCAAGGTTATCCGGAAGATAGTTAATAAGCGGAAGTCCCTGTGTAGTATGAAATTCAATAGGGTATAGGCTATATGGCGTCTCAATAATGAATAAGACTCCGCCTGTTTTTAGAAGATTCCAGATTTCAAGGAAAATTCCTTCTCTTTCCTTTGGTAACAGATGTTCATAAACTCTGCTCATAACTATAAAATCTGGTGATTTAATATTTTTGGGTAAATATTCCGGAGATTCAGATTTAATAAACTTAACATTCTTTAAGCCCAAAAACTTAATCTTTTCTTCCGCTATCTTAATAAATTCATCCACCATCTCAATGCCTATTATTTCAGAATCTGGAAAGAGTTTACTTAAAATAATCGTAGAAGATCCCGACCCAGACCCAAAATCGAGAATTAACTTATTTGTAAAGCACTCATGTTTTAAGTAACTTAAAATAGAGATTTTTAAGACAAGTTTGAGATAAACCTCTGATTCCTCTCCGTTTATTTCATCTTCCAGCCAAGCTGGTGTTTTCACTTTAGAAATTTGGGATATTATACTTTTCGGATAAGAAGTTGTAAACCTATTTTCTGAATTTTTCGGATTTTTAAATTTAACAATAACTTGATTTTGCGATGAATCAAGTTCATTTACAAAAACATAAGCGGAATCATCTTCATAAACTAGATTTTCATATAACATAATTTTCTGTTTTTTCTAAATTATTTCAGATGCGGAAAATAATCAATGCAGTTATACTGAATTAAGTAATTCAGAAAAAGATATATTGATATATCATTAGAAATTCTATGCACAGTTGTCCAAGTAAAATTATTCGTTAATAACTCAATTGATGTATTATTCTTTGAAACGTACATAGAGACATGGCGTAGTATATTGTTGTATTTATTCCTGGTTACTTTGTTTTCCAACATTACTATCTAATCTAGCAGGATGTCCTGATATTTGTTTTCCGGAAGCTCATTTTTCTTTGTAACTTTTCAATCCTGTTGAATCTCATATTCTTATTAAAAATGTCACATTTTATTTATCCTATTTGTTGAACAGCGCATTGCATCTTAAATAATGTAACTAAGAGATGTCAAAATATGGTCGTTGCGTCAAAAGTGATGTAACCGTATTATAAGACACAAAAAGGCTACTTTTTATGACAAAGGCATCAAAAATGGAGATTTACGAGGAAATTGAATTGAGATACAATCTCTCAGATAAACTAGAAAAGACAGAGATTCTCGCTGTGTTTTGCGAGATATGCGGTTATAACAGAAAGTAGGAAATAAGGAAATTAAGTAGCATCTTGAGACCAAAAGCTAAAGTATGAGAGAAGAAAATAGGGAGACTTAAAATTTACACACTAATTGGAACGTTATTATTTAAAATAGGTTACGATTTAGTTTATTAAATATTTTACCTAAAAGTATTATTTTTGCTATGACTAATTAATATTTTTGTTAGTTGAATAAACAAAATACGGCTTGTGAATTATTTTTAAGGGGCGTTAGTCTTTCTTATCATTTTTAATAGTTATGAATAATAATTATATATATTTCCAAGTTGTATTGAATTTATTGTTAAATATACTTTATATAATTTAAATAAATTCGAAATTAAAATCATTATGAAACCTGATGTTGTAGTAGTAACCGGAGCAGGACGCGGAATTGGAAGATCTGTCTGCATAGAGTTTGCTAAAAATAATGTACCTCTTTTATGTATCTCTAAATCTGATTCGGTTTTAGAAACGTTGAAAGAGGTAAAGAAATATAATTCGGCAGCTGATATTATAACGGTTGATTTAGCGGATTTTAATGCAACAACTGCGAAACTAAATCAATGGTTAAAAAAGTATAATTACAGAAAAATTGGTGTTGTGCTTGCAGCATCCGTTCTTGGGAACAAATTTAATGTCTCAGCATTTGATGCAAAGGAATGGAGTGAAGTTTTTAATGTGAATCTTACAGGTAATTTTAATGTTTTGGGGACATTACTCCCAAGAATGATGGAAAACAAATATGGAAGGATCGTTGCTTTTTCAGGTGGTGGTTCTGCATATGCTTATCCTATTTTCTCTGCATATTCTGCTTCAAAAACAGCCGTTGTAAGGACAGTAGAAAATTTTGCTGAAGTTTTAAAAGATAAAGGTGATTTTGCAATTGCAGCATTAGCACCTGGTGCAGTTGAGACTGATATGCTTAAGAAAGTAAGATCATTTGGGGCTGAAGTAAAAACAACTGTAGACATATCGGAGCCGACCAATTTTGTGAGAGAATTTATTTTTTCAGATAAATGTAATTTTTCGGGTTCATTTGTACATGTACGAGATGATTGGGGAAATTACCTTAATTCAAATAAGGAGTTATCCGGTAAAGATATGTTTAAACTCAGGAGGATAGATAAGTGAAAGTAGGTATGGCTGGCTTAGGATTAATTGGGAAAGAAAGACTTCTTGCTCTTGGCAGACTTAGATCAGAAGGGTATGATATTGAAATAACAGGTATTCATGATCCTTATAGTAAAGATTTACAGTATTTGTCCGAAAAATATAATGTAAACATTTTTCCAGTATTTGATAAACTTCTGAAGGAAAATCCTGACTGGGTTTTTATAGCTACACCTCATGATATTGCAGTTAATCTTACAAAGAAATCTCTGGAGAATAATTTAAAAGTATTAATTGAAAAACCACTTGGAAGGAATTTGGAAGAAGCAAAAGAATTATATAATCTTTGCAAAAATAAAAATGATCTTTGGGTAGGATTCAATTACAGGTTCTTTGATGGTGTTAACGCATTATTAAATGACGTTGTTGAGAATAAATTCGGTAAATTAATTTCAATAAACTTTGTACTAGGTCATGGCTGCAGCCCCAATATAACAGATGGGTGGAAGTTAGATCCTGTTAAAGCTGGTGGAGGCTGTCTTATTGATCCTGGAATTCATTTCATTGATTTAGCTAGAATTATAACAAAGAACAAACTTCAAATGATTAAAGGGATGTTTTGGAACGGTTTCTGGAATACTGGAATTGAAGAGGAATGTCACTTATTATTAAAGGGTGATTCCTGTGTTGTCAACATGCAAATATCCATAGTTAAGTGGAAAAGCACATTCAGAATTGAGGTAAATGGTGAAGACGGGTACGGAATTGTTGAAGGTAGAAATAGGAGCTATGGTAATCAAACATATATTACTGGAAAAAGATGGGGGTGGCAAAATTCAAGTAGTCAGAAAGACTCGGAAATTCTTGTCTGCGAATCCAATGGAGAAGATGTTTTTTACAATGAAACAAAGGCTTTGTTATTTCCGGACAAAAATGATATTATTAAACCTTGTGACCTTGAAGAAGGTATTAGTAATATGGAATTATTAGCTCAATCATACAAACTAAGTAAATTTGTAAAGAAAAATAAATAAATCATACTTCATTTCTATTAAAATACTCACAGCTGTCCAAATTAAATTGGGAACTCAAATAAACCTTCATTTATAGCCCAATTTGGACAGATTCCGTTCTTATTTTGCCACTTTCTAAAATAACCCCTTAATCAAATATATTAGATTGCATTCTGCTGTCCAAAACAAATTAATCTCATATCAAACGTGAAAAATGGCTAAATACTATCTTTATAAAGTGTTTTTATTGATTAATAAATTTACATAGTTCTACAATATTGCATTCTGCTGTCCAAAACATTAACTTGAAAAAGTTATTTTGGACAGATGTGTAAAATACCGATATAATAGATTTCTTTTGCGTTGAATAAGTATTCTTATTTGGCTAAATTAATGATTACTCAAATAAAATTACATTCTATTATATACTGATTAAATGAATAATGATACAAATCCTCAAATAC
>Ga0172380_10000598_pt1 | contig 67599 bp, 106 predicted proteins | sample Leawe162metaG_FD_119747 | JGI IMG/M metagenome (GOLD analysis project Ga0172380, IMG submission 119747) | Leachate microbial communities from a municipal landfill in Southern Ontario, Canada - Leachate well 162 metaG | ecosystem: Engineered > Solid waste > Landfill > Unclassified | place... | reverse complement strand
TCTCTTGCCCGACGCGGCGCTGGGCGATGTTCATCTCGCCGCGCAGGATGATGGCAGCGCGGCGAGACTCGGTCCGTCGGTCGATCTCGGCCAGCGTGTCGCCGTGGCGCTGAGCGTCCCGGGTCCCGGTGAGGTCGAACCGCTTGCGGAGGAGCGAGAGGGAGTTGTTGAGGCGCTGGTTCAGGGTGAGGCGCTGCTGGTGTCCTGAGGCGTCCACCGCCCGGATGCGCTCGTCGGCCCTCTTGGCCGCGGTCAGCCGGTCCTGGTCTCCCTTGTTGTCCTGAGCCAGGATCTTGTTGTTCCACTTGTTGTTGTCGACCCGGATGCGCTCATTGGCACTGGAGACGAACGCCGCCATGCGCTCTTGGCCGCGCCGCTGGATGAGCAGGAGTTCCTGCTGGTGCTCGCGCGCTTGACGCTCAGTCTGGGCGTCGATCTTGAGAAGCTGGACGTCCTGCCCGTTGGCCATCACGGCAGTTCGGGCATTGGCCGCCGCGACGCGCTGGGGGCGGATGTCGGCCAGGGACTTGGCGTCGATCAGCTTGGCTTCGGCCTTCATCTTGTCGGCCGCGGCGCGCCCGCGAGCGATGATCTCGTTGGCCTTGCGCTCCACCAGGGCCAGCTGCACGCCAGCGAGGGCGGTGATGGCCTTCGACTGAGCCTTGATGGAGTCGGTGATCGACTCCCCGACGCCCTTGGCCGAGTCCTTGGCCATCTTGTTGATGGCCGTCGAGATCGACTTCATCGCCCGCGCCGTGGTGGCCGGGTCGACGATCAGGCCTAGCTCGGCTTGGAGCCGGAGATCATCCTTCGAGGCCATGGCCAGATTCTACCGAGGGGTCCAAGGCCGCCTGAGGACGACGCATTGCCTCGCTCATCTCGCGGATCTGGGCGATCTGCTCCTCCTCGGTCATCGGTCCAACCCGACGCGGGCTAGTGCCGGGGAGGGTGGAGAGTGGCGGGGCGCCCATCTCGGCGCGCATGGCGTTAATGGCGTCGAGCTGGGAGGTGTCCTCGGCGACGATCTTGCCCGGGTAGAGGCGAGCGCGCAGCGCGTTGAGTTCCTTCTCGTCCCCCTGGGTGTTCTCATGGAGGATCTGTTCGACGTAGTTGAGCAGTTGGTACAGCGTCATCCCGCCGAGACCATGCCGATGGCCTTCGCTTGTGGCCCTCCCGTCGAGGAGGCCCCAGTTGGCGATGGCCGTGAGGGCTAGGACTCGGCAGGTGTGGGAGGGCGGCCGAACTGCCCCTTGGAGAACAACTCCTTGAGCGACTGGAGGGTCTCGAAGTCGAAGCGGGAGTCGTCGACCAGCAGTGTCAAGAAGTCCTCGCGGTCATCCTTGTGGATGAACTGGCTCAGGTAGGCGGCGATCGAGCGGGCGTCTTCATCCCCGGCCGCGACGATGTCGGCGGCCAGCGCACTGATCTTGGTGTGCGCTCGAAAGGTCCGCTCCCCGAGGGTGAACTCGACCTCGGCTGATCCGGGCGCTGAACGCTTCGCGGCCAGGAACGCGTCGATGTCGACAATCTCTGCTGCCATTACGAGGGCCTTTCGTCCTTTGGGGGCGGATTTCACCACCGCGACATCATCGCAGATGTCGGTCGATCGCCTTGCCGAGAGCGTCGCGCATGATGTGCTGGCCGTCCCCGGTGCCAGGGTGCTTGACCTTCTTGGCCAACACCCACGGCGGGGCGTGCTTGGCGTAGTTGTTCTTCGGCCACTGGAGGTATGCCCCAGTGAAGCCTCCGCCACGACCAGCCTTGTTGGTCTTGCGCCGCCGGGACTGGCGGAGCCGAGGCATGATGGTGTGCTCCTTGGAGCCGTACTCGATGATCCGCACCACCATGGGGTCGGAGTCCGAGTAGATGTAGAGGGTGCCGCCGTCCTTGCGCTTGCGGACCTCGTAGCGGAACGAGTTGACGTAGTGGGGCTTGCCTCGCGTGGTGTCGGGGTTCCGACGCAGCTCGTCGCGCGTCCCCCACTTGTTGATCTTGCCCTCGGACTCGACCTTGATCTCGTTCTTGAAGTCCTTGCCCACGGCGCGCAGCCGCTTGATGGCCGCCGCTTGGAGCTGACGCCCGATGGCGTCCCGGTCGGCCTTCCGGTTCAGCTTGAGGGTGTAGGCCTCGGCCATCAGAAGCCTTCGAGGTCCACGGTCACCGTGGCCGACCACGACACCAGGCCACCCGAAGGGGCGTCCGGGATGAGGGGGCCGAGACGCACGTTGACGGCGTCCATGTTCCCGACGCCGAACAGGGTGCGGTTGTTGATGGCGCCGACGATTGAGGCCCACATGGCCATGGCGTGCTGAGCGGAGTACCAGGCCAGCTCGTTCTCCACCACCTTGGACGGTTCCGCTGCTCCGTCGGCGGTCTCCACCAGGGTCGGCCAGCCGGACTCGACGAGCCGGACGACGAACTCCGCCTCCCCGACGAGCCCTGTGGCGGTGGGGGTGCCGAAGCCCTCCTTGACCCGGACCTCATTGAGGTAGACGACCAGGCAGTCCCCGAAGTAGGACTCGGGCTCGGTCATCGAGACGTAGGTGATCATGTCTCGGCACAGGTCATTGACCTCGGGGTAGGTCCGCATCCCCGCCCATGCCGCACTGAGGAGTCGCTCGGCCATGTTGGGGACGGTGTTGGCGCACTTGGAGCGCCGCGGCAGGTCATCCGCTGGGCAGAGCGGGTCGATCGACGGGAGCGCCATGGCCCAATGGTACTGAGGGCCCCAAGACGCGACGATGCCCCGGGTGAATCAGACCCAGGGCATCGTGTCGTCGGCGGGGGGCCGCGAGCGTCAGCTCACCAGCACGTAGCCACAGCTGTCGTACAGCGGGAGCGCGTCGGTCCAGGCGGTGGACCAGTGGCCGATGACGGCGGAGTTGCCTTCCCAGTCGCCATAGACGTCGGTCCAGGCGGGGTTGGTCTCGGCGGTGCCGACCAGGTTGATGACGTGGGGGTTGTCGTTGTTGAACGGCTGATCCCCGAGGCGCCAGGTCGTCTTGGGGAAGACCCAGTGCTTGTAGCGGGCCGAGCCGGAGGCGACACACAGGCTCGACTCGGTGACGTTGCGGGTATAGACCTCGAACATCGCGCCGTTGATGGTGTAGCCATCGCCGACACCGACCGAGGACATACCAACGGCGTGCCCCGCGTAGGGGCCAGCAGCCTTGCCCATCATGAGCGGGTTGGAGGTCATGATCTCCAACAGCTCGTAGTCCCAGAACTTGAGCTGGAGGGTGAGGTCCCAGCGTTGGATCTTCTCGGGCTTGCGGATCGTCAGCAAGCACTCGTCGTCGTCGCAGCTACCTCCGGGCCAGGTGACCTCGGTGGCCTGGGCCACGACCGGGGTGGCCGTGAGGTCGGCGATGCACGAAGCCAGCGCGCCGTTGTTGGCGCCCGACTGGGGAACGCAGGACGAGTTGAGCCGGGTGGCGCGGATGACGCAGGCCCCATATTCGGCCGCGCACACTACCTGGGTTGATGCCATGCTGAGACTCCTTGGCGTTCTGGGGGTAAGCCCCTACCGGAACATCTTGGGAGCCAGGCCAAGGCAAAGTCATGGCGTCAGAACGAGTGGAGGGTCGTGCCGATCTCGGGGCTCCACACCATCGGTGGCATCCGCGCGTCGTCGGGGTTGTAGAGCGACAGCAGCTTGGCCACCTGGGGGAGCGTGCTGCCGGATTCCTTGACCGCGTCGACGGCGCGCTGGAGGTTGAGGTTCACGCCACCGCGGCTCACCGAGACGGTGTTGGCCGGGAGGGCGGTCGAGCGACCGGCGATGGCCTTGGCGAAGTCGCAGGCGATCTCCTGCACCCCGAGCTTGACGTCTTCGGTGATCGCGTAGCCGAACGTGTAGGTGATCTCCCAGGTCCCCACCTCGGTCGATGGCTTGGCCAGGTTGTTGGATGCAGGCCAGCACGATCCGTTGCCGTTGTCGATCTTCACCAAGAGGTACTCGTCCATGACGTCGTACTCGGTCGGGTCGAGGGTCTCGCCATCGATCTTGACGTTGGTGATGGCGACCACGGGCCACTGGAGGGGGATGGCGTCGACGTAGTGGCTGAACACTGGCCCGTCGAGCACGGGGATGCCCGTGTGACAGGTCTCCGACACCGGGCGGACCGTGGCGGTGCATTGCCCGGTGAGCGAGCGCCCGAGGAGGACATACATGATCTGGCTGGCCGCGGTGACGATCTGGGTCTTCACCGCGTCGTCGAGCCCTGCCGCGCACTCGCATTCGGCGGTCAGGTCGTCTTCGTCGATCCACTTGGCCTGGCAGGGGCTGTCGCTCATGGCTGGGCCCAGTATGCAAGTCCTTGGTTCACAAGAACCTCCGCTTCGGAGAGGGGGAGTTGGTAGAGCTGATTCAGCTTGTACGGCCCCACGTTCTGGTGGAAGGCCAGCCAGACCGGATGGTCGATGTCGCCGACCGGGGTGAAGGTCTCGTCCATCATGGGTTCACGATGATGACGCGCAGGGGGTTCTGGGGGCCGAGTGGCCACTGGAAGTCGTCCACGTCGACCCGGCCCTCCCAGTCGCCGACAGGGACATCCCCGGCCACAACGAAGGTCCAGGCGACCTCTCCTCGGCTGCCGTCTTGATCGGGGTCTGGGGTGCCGTTGACCGTCACCTCGGCATGGGCCCCCGGGGTGAAGCGGATGATGGGTGTCTTGCCGGTGAGGTCGACCAGGCCGAGGGCGTCCTCCAGGGCAAGGCGCCATGTCGTCGCCTTGCCGGGGCGTCCGTAGACCAGTTGAGCGGGCATCATCCCTCCAGGGCGAAGAGTCTGCCGTCGAGCAGCACATGGACAGTCTGACGCCCATCGCGGCCAATGACCACGAACCGGCGGCCGTCGTCGAGCACCTCGATGAGCATCGACCCATCGACACCACCGATCGCGTACAGGCGGCCGTCGACGAGGACCTGGATGTGGAGCGGGGCGGTTGGGACCCATTGTCCGACGATCGAACACACGGCGTTGAGAGCTGCCGCCGCGACCAGGGCCGACTCGGCGTTGACTGCTCCGCTGATCGTGAGGATCGGGGCCAGGGCCGCCGCTGCCACATCGGCCCGGTCCGCCGAGAGGGCCAGAGCGATGGAGGTATCGAAGGCAGAGGCCACCACCGAGGCGACCCCCGCGGTGGTCGTCTCCGAGGACTGGGCGGTCGGGTCGAGGCCCGAGATGGTCGCGCCTGAGGTTGATGGCCCCACCGCGATGGAGGGGCTGGGCGGGAACGCTATGGCCGAGGTGGCTGCCGCGACGGCCGCCGCCCAGATCTCTCGGGCGGTCGTGACATCGAGCGCAGCGACGGCAACCGAAGCGACTCCAGTAGTGGCCGAAGTCGACGTGGAGAAGGTCGGCGTATTGGCTGCCCCCGACACGCCCCCCGTCCCCGCCGAGATTGCCAGTGAGGGGGTGACCGCCGTGGCGGCCGCCGAGACAGTGGCAGCCGAGGCCGGGACCGACGCCGTCGATGCCGCGGTGGCCGACAGGGCGACGACGGTGACGGTCGCTGGGGCGGGATAGACGGTGACGGCCGCCGAGGGGACCCCGGAAGCGACCGTGGCCGATGCCGACCCAGGGGTGGCCGTCGCGCTCGCCGTGATCGCCGCAGTGAGAGCGGCGACGGTGACTGCGGGAGCCGACGGGGTGACGTTGACGTCGTCGGCGGTGTTGGCGGTCGGAGCGATCGCAGCGGCAGTGACCGCGGCGACCGTCGGATTGACGGTGATCGAGGCGGTGGGGCCGAGCGAGGTCCCTGTGACCGCGGCCGCCGCAGTGGACGGGGAGGTCGTCCCGTTCGGGGTCTCGGCCGCCCCGGTGGTCGAGGCCACCCCGGCGTGGGGGGCGACCGAGGTCGACGGGTCCTCGCCGTCGACGACGACGGTGGCCACTCCGGTGATGGTGTTGGCCGAGGCGGCGAGCGTGGCGTCGAGGGCCGCGGTGGCTACTGAGGCGAGAGTGGGGGAGGCCGTCGTCGTTGTGGTGATGCCCACCGCCGCGACGGCGACCGTGGCAGTCGATGGGGAGGCGGCGATGGACGTCGGGGCTGAGGCGTCGAGGGCGGCGACTGCGATCGCTGCATGGTCCGAGTGGGTGCCGACCGTCGCTGCGACATCGAGGGCCGCGGTGGTTACTGCGGCCGCTGTCGGCAGGACGTTGATGGCGTCGTTGGTGTTGACCGTGGCGCCGAGGGCGGCCACCGCCACATCGGCGGAACCGGCCGCAGCGTTGACCATGCTCGCCGTCGTCACCGTGGCGTCGTTCGCTGTCCCTGTGGCGCTCGCCGTACCTGGGGTGGCCAGAATCGTCGTCGTGGCGTTGTTGGCGGCGGCCGTGAGTGCGGCCTGGGAGGGGGCGGGACTCGCAGGGACGCTGACAGCAGCGTTGTTGGCGGTGGCCACTGCCGCCGCAGCGACGGTGGACACTCCGGCTGAGGTGGTGGCACCGTTGGTTGTCGCGCTGGTGGCGGCCTGGGTTGGGGTCGCGCTAGCCGAGGTGTTGAGGGTCGCAGCGTTGGCCGTCGCCGTGACCGACGCTGCACTCGGCGCTACCTGAATCGAGGTGGTCGCACCGTTGGCCGTCGCGTTGGCGGCGGCGGCCGTGGTCGTTGCCTCGGTCGAACCAGTGGCGCCGTTGGCCGCTCCGCTGGCACTGGCGGCACCGGCTGATACGGCGACCGAGGTTGAGGCTCCGCTGGCGGCGATCGAGGCCGGGGCGACTCCAGCGTTGGCTGAGACTCCGCTCGGGGTCGAGACGGCCGTGATGGTGGCGTTGTGGGCGCCGACCTGGACGCCCACCACTGGACGGGCGGCGTATCCGTCGACCGCGTAGAGGACCTGCCCTGAGACGGGGTCGTAGTAGAGGTCTCCGCCGAGGGGGATCAGTTCCGCCGTTGAGACCCACACGGCGAGGCCGGACGAGGCCACCCCAGCGTTGACGTCGACCGGCGTCGAGGTGGCTGCCGTCGCGTCGTGAGCCGTCGCTGCTGCCGCGGCTCCCCCCGCAGTCGGGGAGACCTTGGCCGTCGCCGCATTAGCACTGGCGGTTGCCGCGGCCGAGGGGGCGGTGGGGGAAACGCCGCCCGTGGCGGTGTAGGCGGTGCTGGACGCTCCCGACGATTCGGCGATCGCGTGGGCGATCGTCGGCGGATCGACGATCGAGAGGTTGTCCCACTCCACCGTTGTCGCCGATGCCGCTGCCGGGCCACCCAAGGAGAGGACCAGCCCGGTCTCGGTGGGGTAGGCGGCGTCGGTCGCTTCTACCAGCCAGCCTGGCTCCGTTCCCCCATCCACCCACCACTTGGCCTTGATGGCACTGCCTTCGGCCCGGACCCTGACGTGGTAGACGTCGTTGATCGAGGGGGTGATGGAACCCGAGTCGAGGAGTGTTGGGGTGAAGGCGTCGATACGGAACAGCGACACCGCCGAACCGCCCGGCTCGAAGCGGAGCATGAAACGCGAACCAGCAAGGTCGTTGCGGAACTCGATTGCGGGATAACACTCGGTGACGGTCGTGAAGGCGATGTCGACCGAGATGTCGATGTCGCCCTGAATGTGGTCGAGGAACCCATAGGCGTAGTCGGCATACCCCCCGAGCGTGCCGGTCGCCAGGCGACCTCGATTGCCCTGGATGGACACCGACGCGCCCGACGATCCGAGCTGGGCGGTCCACTGGGCGCTCCACGGGTCACCATTGGTGCCAGTGAAGGTGTCGGTGATGGGAAGGGAGGGGCCACCTGCTGGGGTGGCGACGATGGGGAGGAGCCCGAGTTCTTCCTGGGCGCCGTCGAAGAACCAGCGGCGTGCCATTTACACCGCCATGAAGCGGAGCGCACCTATGAAGGCGGTGGTGCCTTGGGTCATGTAGATCCAGTCGAGGCATGCGCCGTCGGGGATCTCGGGGATCCCCCCGCACGCCCCACCGGAGACGAAATCGAACGCCGAGTTACCGACGAGTGTGTCGACGCAGACGGTGAGCAGTGGGCGGATGAGGGTGACCCCGAACGCCCCTGCGGTGCCGGTGGTGGCGGTGACGGTGACGGACTCGACGGATTGAACCCCGTTGTCCCCGGCAACGACGGGGAGCAGGATCACTCGTCCGGCTTCACGGTTCCCGGTGGCGCCGAAGACGACGAGCGGGGAGGTGCGGCCCGCCGTACCTGCCGAGTTGGTGTAGGAGACCGAGACGGTGGTGGCGGTGGTGCCGATCTGGGTGTAGATCTGGAGTGCCGCCCACACCCCGACGGCTGATCCTCGGGTGATGGTGGCGGTCGGCAGGTTGGTGGCCTGCGCGGTGGTGACGGTGCCCGATAGCCCGCCTTGATGGGCGAGCCTGTCGTAGAGGGTGAAGTGGCCGGGGAATGAGGTCGTCGCTCTGCCACCCACCATGTAGAGGGTTTCGGTCCCGGCGTTCTCTTGCCCGAGCGCACCGGTGGTGGTGTTGGTGGGGACGGCGGCAGTGGTGGGGGCCGAGCCGTTGAGTGTCCCGGTGACCCACGGGCTGTAGTTACGTCCGGCGGTAGCGGAGAGAGCGAGCTTGGTGAACTGCTGGAGTTCTCGGGGGCCTTTCAGCGCCGCGACGTACTCGTCGAAATCGGTGATGGCTGCCATGTCACGCTTCCACCATGGCCACTGACCCCATCACTTCGGGGGCCGTGGTGACGGAAGCAATCCACAGCAGGGAGAGGCACGCCCCCGTCTGGATCTCCGGCATGCCGGGGAGTCCGGTTGAGAAGTCACGCCAACCCCCCACACCGGCAGCAGAGATGACGCAGGTGGCGAGCGGATGGGCGATCGTGATCCCGAATGCTCCGGCGGTGCCGGTGGTGGCGACGAGATCGCAGTTCTCGACCGATTGGATGCCTTTGTCACCGGACTGGAGCGGGAAGAACCGGACCTGGTTCCCTTCACGAAAGCCGGTGCCACCGATCGGGATAGCGGCGCTTGTGCGGCTCGATGTCCCGGCTTCGTTGGTGTAGGAGATCGTGCAGGTCGTTGCGGTCGTGCCGAGGATCGTGGTTGTGTTGCCGTAGATCTCGTACCACGCCATGTTGCCGACCCCATCGGTGTAGCGGGTGATGGAGCCGGTGAAGGTTTGGGCGGTGGTGGTGGTGCCGGACAGGTTGCCGTTGTGGCCGAGCCGGTCATAGAGGATCAGCGTTCCGGCGACGAGGCCCGTCGCCTGGAACTGCGTCAACCACTTCTCTCGTCCACCGCCGGGGTCGGCCTGTTTGAGAGATCCGTCGGTGGTGTTGTCCGGGTTCGCCCACGTCGTCGGAGCGGCCATCGGACCGGGATTGCCGTCGTAGCGGATCAGGCTGTATGGACGTCCGGCGATCGGGACCGCAGTCACGGCGGCACCGGCGTGGCGGGCGACCTTGAACATGAACATGTTCTCCGGGGTGCCGGAGTTGCCGCCCGTGGAGCGGTTGATCAGATCAGAGAGATCGGTGAGCGCCGCCATTGGTCAGTCCCCGAGCCTGGTGATCTCCAACGTGCCACTAACCCCGGAACCGACCACGGTGTCCCACGAGATGCCGATGCCGATCCGGTCGCCAGGGGTGATCCGAAGCGTCGAGGTGCTGTTGGCCCAGGCGAGGTTAGGGGCGCTCGTCGGGGTGGCGATTGACTGACCGGCGGAGTCGCAGATGGAGTTCCCCCGGACGTCCTGGAGGAGGACCGAGATCGACGCGAACGCCGAAGCATCCCCCCCCTCAGCGAAGAGGCCAGTCGCAATGCGGTACAAGCCGCCGACCAGGAAGGACGAGTAGTTCCCTTCCCCGCTCTCGGCGCCGAACAACAATGGCACCACGAGGTTGTTGCTCCCCGCATTTGTGGACGGCTCGTAAATCAGGGCGCTCTGTATCTCCCCCCATCGCTGTGCTGTCACCCTCGTATGGATGTTCAAGTAACCCGAAAGCTCGTCGGCGAGCGGCCAGGTCTCATAGAGAGACGAGCCTGCGCTTACGCCATTGAACTCCGTGTACCAGACGGCACTTGTCGACGTGTTGCCGAGAAGTTGCCGGGAGCCAGGGAACCCGTTGACCCCGTCCAGGATCACGTCAGGTCCCCGCCGTGAACGATCACATTGAACGTCTCGGCAACATGGGTCGACGCCCCCAGCTTGTGGGAGGTGGAAGGGAGAATCAGGTTGTCGTAGAGAACCTTGATCCGCCACGCAGTCGGGGCCGTCACTGCCGCGACGACGAACTCGTCATACATGAACCATGTCGTACCGCCGTCGTCAGAGACGAACAGGCGGACCCACCCGGCCGTGGTTGTCTCTGTTGCCTTGAACACAACCTCGTCGATCTTCGTCCCCGCCGCGACGCCCGTGACGAGAGAAACGATGGTGCCGGTGCCGTCGAGGTTCGTGTTCGCGGTGGAGATCGTCTCCATCGCCAGGCGTGGGGTGGACGTGAACGTCGGTTGCGAGGCCATGGGGTCATCTTGTCGGACGGGTCAAGGCAAAGGCACGCCGCGATCCAGGTAGTCGGCTGCGGCCCGCAGAAGGGTCGGGTCATCCTTGAAGCGCCCGAGGCCATTGTTGCATGAGGTGCAGAGGATGCCCCGCACGGCCCCCGTCGCGTGGTTGTGATCGACTTGCGGCCCCTTCTCGCCCCACGCGTCCGTGGCGCAGATCGCGCAGACGGCGTGCTGGGCGAGTAACTCGTTGAGTTCGACCACGGTGAGCCCGTAGGTCTGAGAGCGACGGTACTTAGAGCGACATCTCCAATCGCAGAACTCGGCGTTGATGTTCCGTTCAGGGGGGAGGCTCGCCCGACAAAAGAGACAGGGCCGGTCCATCCCGGCCTTGGCCTCAAGGCGCTCGGCGGCCCGCAGTCCGTTGCGCCAAGCGTCCATGCATCGTTGGCCACAGAACCGGGCGTGTGCCCGCTTGTCGGAGATGTCGATCCCACACTGGATGCAGGCCCGTGAGGCCTTGGCGTCCCGTCTGGCAGCCTTCTGCTCCTCTGCCCTGGCCATCTCCTTGCACGCCCGTGAGCAGAAGATTGTCCGGGGGTCTTTCCCTGAGAAGTCCTGAGCGCAGTGGACACAGGAGCGGACGGCGGCACGGGCCTCGGCTCGCTTCGCTTTCAGGCGCCCGGCGTTGTGATGGGACGCGCAGAGACCCGCCGTGCTGGCGGGTCTCTGGCATGTCGGAAATGAGCAGGTAGATGGCATGTCCCCAGTGTACTAACCATCTAGGGGGATGCAACCTAGTTCATGTCGTGAACGTGGCTATGCCACCGGCGTTCCAAATCACGGTCAAAGTCCCGTTGGTGACCGTGTTGGCTCCGCCGAAGTAGTTGTAGCAGATGCCCTGGTCAGCGGTGGTGGTCGACGTGTTGTCGTACACCAGACAGCCGTAGATGTTGGCGCCATCGAACGCCGAGCCCGACGCGGTGTCGGCGGCATCGAAGGTGACGACGTTGGATGCCTGAGCGACGGTGACCGAGGCGAGGTTGACGCCTGCCTGGGCCCACTGACCGGCCTCGTACACCTCGTTGGCGGTGGCCCACTGGCCGGTGTTGTAGGCGTTGGATGCCTGCGCCGCGGTGTTGTCCGGGGTGATCGAGTTGTTGTAGAGCGCCACCGTCATGGTGTCGGTGTCCCAGTCGAGGGACTCGGTCAGCTTGAGGGTGTCGAGCACCGCGCAAGCAATGACCTTGGATGCAGACCAAGCCAAGGCTCAGCCCTCCTTGTTGTGATAGCGACGCGCTGCGTCTGAACGACAGATGATGCACTCACGACGGTTGAGCCGATCGGGGCGAACGTAGGTATTCGTCTCGGAGTATTCGTGGCCGCGCGGGCAATGGGTCTTACGGGCGTGGTGCGCCCCAGCCTGACCTCGGGCCACGTTCTCGGCGTGTGTGACGGGTTCGAGGTGGGCCGGGTTGACGCAGGAGGGGTTGCGGCACAGGTGATCAAGTTCCAACCCCTCGGGGATGGAGCCCACAAGTAGCTCCCAAAGAAGGCGGTGTGCCTTTGTCGTCACCCCGTCGTCGCTCCTGAACTGCCCATACCCGTTCTTGTCACGCCCTGCGGTCCACTCCCAACAGTCGTCACCAACAGTGAACTTGGAGTCCAGGCGGTCCAGAACGTCAGTCCAGGAGGCCATGGATCAGCCCTCCTGGACCGTGATGGTGGCGTTGTTGGCGCCGACTCCGCCACCTGCGACCAGGCCGGTGTCAGCTGGGGTGGCGGCATCGAGGGCGGCCTGGGCGGCGGTCGCTGCTTGCTGGGCGGCGGCGTTCTCTTCGATCGCGGCGGCCAGCTGCTCGTTGGCGGCGACCACAAGGGCCTCGGCCTTGGCGACCTTGCGGGTGAGGTTGGCCACGGCAGTCTCGGTGGTGGAGGCGTGATACGCCGCCATCTGAGCCGCTCCGGTCAGCTTCTTGATGTCCATTGGGGCTCCTATGCCTGGGGGAAACCAGTAGCGAGGGGGGCGAAGATGTGGCAGTCGTTGGACCCATCGGCATGGTCGGTGACCACGGCCATCACGGGACGCCCCCGACCATCGGTGGTCACGACTTCCTTGCCGACGTAGTCCTCGCGCTCGACGACCCGCAGGCGCGCTGAGTGCTTGGCCAGTTCCCGCCCGGTCACCGCGACGAACGGGGCCATGGCCCAGTTCAGGCGCGAGCATTCGTGCATCGGGGTGTGGGGACGAGTCTCGTGGGTGACGTGCTGACGCCCACAGGCTGGACATTCCCAGCGATGTGTCATCTTCAAGATCGGCACGTCCATGGAGCGAACGTAGGGGCGCGGGGAGGCCAATGTCATGGCTCAGGTCAACACGGCGCTGACGACCGAGTTCTGGTCGAACCAGACGATCCCGATCTCCTGGTCGAAGGCGGTCTCGGTGTTGCGGGTGGGGTCGAACTCCTCATCGCGGCGCGAGGAGATGAACGGCGCGACGTGCCAGCCGAGGGGGCCGGACATGAAGACCTTGGTCCCGGCGCTCAGGGAGCCGAACCCGGCGTCAGCCACCACGACATGGCCCGCGGGGGACATGAAGCCGGTGATCGTCCCATTCGGGGTCTCGATGTACTCGATGGCGTTGGCCGCCCGGGCCTGGGCGAGCACCAGGGGGGTCATGTAGATGATGCCCTCGGCGTTGCCGTAGGTGTCGGCGAACTGCTGCTCCAGCTTGGCCACCAGCAGTGGGGTGCCCGAGACGTTGCCCACCGCGGTGTCGTGGGCTTCGAGGAGCACCTTGAGCCAGGCGGCAACGAAACCCGAACGCGCCACCTCATGCGAGACGCCGTTGCGGTCATGGAGTTCCGCGGCCGACATCGACAGGCCCGAACAGGTCATCGACGTCGGAATGTAGAACGGGTCGAACGTCTGGGCGGTCGGGGGGCCATCGGCCAGCGCGTCGAGGTCGACGTCGGCGCAGACGTCGGCGGCGGCCAGCGTGGTGTCGGTGACCGGGCGGGCCAACTGGGGCACGAAGGTGACCCCGTTCATCCATCGCTTGCCGATGATGCCCGAGAGGTTGGTCTCGGGGACCGAGGCGAGCAGAGAGAGCGCGCTGGGGCGATAGGCCGGGGGAGGGATCTCGATGTACTGGCCAGTAGCCATTGGGTCTCCTCAGAGAAAGAAGAAGCCCCCGGCGGTGGCGCTCAGGCCAGCCACCGGGGGCCACTTCACGTTGGTGTGATCAGGAGGTCTCGGTGCAGTCGATCAGGTTGGTCTGACGCGGGGGCTGGTTGCCCGAGGCGCAGAGGTTGAACCGGAGGTGCCAGACCTGGGCGCCAAGGTTGACGAGGCCTTCCCAGCCTTCCTGGAACATCACGAACTCGTTGCGCCGCACCGTGGTGGTGTCGCGAAGGACGTTGCCTGCCGTGCCGAGGTTCAACATGCCGCGGTCCAGTTTGCGGAAGTTGCCCCGCGGGGTGAGGATCACGTCCACCTGGCTGGAGAACTCGCTGATCCGGCCACCGTTGATCGGGGCGGGGAGCGGGCGCTCCAAGAGGGCGTTCGTCGAGCGGTCCTTGGAGTAGTGGACGTTGATGCCCCGGTCGCGCAGGACGGCGTTGACGTCGGCGATCATCGGCGATCCGGTGCCAGTCGCGTAGCCGTTGAGCTGGTCCTCGGTGAGGATCGTGTTCACCGACTCATGCACGAAGGCATCGAAGGGCTGGTCGTCGTAACGCTCCAGCTCCTTGAAGATCTGGAGGGTGCGGAGCATTCCGCCCAGCCAGGTGCCCACGGCGTTGTGGCCGATCGGGTTGCCCGGGGTGTTGAGCAGGTACAGGGCGTCAGCCTCGGCGTACATCGCGTCGAGGAGGCGGCGCTCGGCGAGCTGGCTCCACTTGGCGAAGAGGCGGTTCTGGTACGCCGCGATCAGCTCGGGGTGGGTCAGGGCGAGCATGTCCTTGACCTTGAGGGAGCGGTACACGCCGTAGATCTTGAACTCGGCCGGAGTGCCGCAGCTGATCTCGGCCGGGATCTCCTTGAGGGCGTTGTCATCGGCGTCGTTCTCGCTCGTCCACACGCCGAGACCGTCGACGATGTCAGCGAGGCGAGGGGTCGGGTAGATCGACACACCGCCGCGAGGAGCAGCGAACTGCGCCAGGGCGTTGGAGATGGGGCGGACCGTGGAGGACTGACCGCCGATCTCGTAGTACGGGGTGAACGGCGCGCACAGGGCAGCGGTGATCTCCTCGTCGAGGTCGGACAGCTTCAACACGTCCTCGGCCGCATTGCCCGACAGGGTGTGCAGCTCGTCGTAGGCACCCATGAGGGTGGCGACGACCTTGGGCTCGCTCGCACCGCGGCGCAGTACGTCGGCTCGCTCGGTCATGGCGGCGGCCAAGGTGAGCACGTCAGGGACGTTCTCACCAGCGCGCTGGTTGGGAACGTCGTCAGCCCACACCATGCCCGACACGCCGAGGTGGCTCTTGGCCTTCGGTGCGCCTGCGGGGGCGGAGGTCGACGGGGCGACGGCGGCGAGAGCCGCTGCCGACGGGGTGCGGATGGCGACCACCGGCTCGGCGGCGGCCGTGACCTCGGGGGTCTCGACGGCGACCGGGGCGGGCCGACCGGCGATCTTGCCGAGCGCCGCAGCATGCGAAGCCGACAGGGCCTGGGCCTCGGCGGCCCGAGTGGCGAGCACCGTGTCGATGGCCTCGACGGCATCGGCATAGGTGGTCATCTGGGCAGCGGACTCAGCCGACACAGGGCCTGCGCCGAGCGTGGTGACAGCCTCGACGAGGGTGGCGGCCAACGCCTCCAAGTCCTCAGCGCTCAGAACCGTCAGGTCCTGGGGGATCTCGATCTCTTCCACGGGGTCTCCTGGTGGTCTTCTTCGTGGGATGAAGGCGCTAGGCGCGTGACGCTGAGCATGGTTCTGGGGCCAGTGCAATGTCATGGCGGAAGCTATTGACCTCGTCTTGACGATTCGGTTAGAACGACACCGGCCCCGAACGAGGGCCACTCTGCACCGGAGGAAGCAATGACTGACCTAGACGTCCCCGTCATCGAGGCGGGGACACGCGTGACCCCTGTTCGAGGTAACTCCAAGGCCTTCGAGACCCCTGAGGGGGCGGCCGCCAAGGAGGTGGCTGATCGGTGGTGGGAGTGGTACGTCGCCGAGAAGGGCTACATGCCACCGCAGCGATGGGTGGCGGTGTTCCAGATCGTGAGACGGCTGTTCGTGTGTGGCTGGACCAGGCGTGAGGTGGTCAGAGGGCTGGCCGCCATGCAATGGATCACCATGGCCAACATGATCGACTGGCGAGAGCGCGATCGCCGGAGATGTACCGGACACGCTCCCCGCCCCTCGGTGTCTTCGGACCAGGTCCTGGAGCAGTTGGCGCGAGAGGTCGGCGACCTGAGGTGAGTGCCGGACCCGAACATGCACGGGTCCACGGTGGTGACAAGTTGGCGGAGGAGGCGCTCGTCGGCGCCATGCTGCTGCGCCCCTCGAACATCGACGAAGCCGCTCGGGGTCTGGTCCCCGACGACTTTCGCACCACCATTGCCCGGACCCTCTTCGTCACCTTGGTCGACATGCGTCGCGCCGGGATTCCTGTCGACGCCGTCTCGTTGGTCGACTGGCTTGCTCGCAACGGGATGCTCCCGGTGTCGGGTGGGGCCACCGAGATCGCTCGGATCATGGAAAGCGCCCCGTCGGTGTCGGGGATCGGGCGCTACGTCGCCATCATCGCCGACCTGGCCAACCGCCGAAAGCTGCTGGAGCGCCTGAGCGAGGCCACCGAGTACGCCTACCAGATCGGCGCCTCGGACTACATCGAGAACGCCGCCGAGCAGGTCCGCACCGTCCCGCGCTCCGGGGTGATCACTCCACCGTCGGACCTGGTCGACTCCGACGCCTTCATGAACCAGGTGGACACCACACCAACCCCTTGGGTCGTGCCTGGTCTCGTCCGGCGGCGATGGCGGGTGATGGTGATCGGCGGGGAGGGCATCGGCAAGATGGTCCTCCTTCGTCAGATCGCTGTGGGGGCGGCGTGCGGGGTGAACGCCCTCAATCCTCGGGTGCGATTCGACCCGGTCAAGGTGTTGATGATCGACCTGGAGAACTCCCGCGAGACGATCGCCTCCCAGTTGGCCATGTCGGTCAAGCCCGCGCAGCGAATGACCAGGCGCACCCCGGGGGAGAATCTCATGCTCCTCCCCCGAGAGGGCGGCATGGATCTCCGCTCACGATCGGACCAGGCCGAACTGGAGGCGACCATGGAGGCGGTCCGGCCCGACATGGTGGTGCTCGGGCCGATCTACAAGGCCAGTCGCCGCAAGCCACGCGAGGACTACGAGGAGCACGCCATGGAGTTGGCCCGCTACCTCGACGAGTTGCGAGTCCGTTTCGACTGCGCCCTCCTCCTGGAGAGCCACATGGCCAAGAACCGCGACGTCAAGACCCCGCTCGGGTCTTCGGTGTGGATGCGCTGGCCCGAGTTGGGGTTCGCCCTCACCGCCATCGGGGAAGGCGACGATCGCAACTCCACGCTGTCAGTGGATCGCTACCGCCAGCCCCGTAACGGGAACCAATGGCCGATCTCCATCAGCCATCAACAGGATGGATTCCCGTGGGGTGGAACGTGGCCGACGGGGACTCTGAACGCGTCGCCACGATCCACCGCAGAGCCCTACGAGTCAGAGAGCGAGCCGACTCTCCTGTAGTGGCAAACGCCGCGCTCGCGGCCCGGGCGCGTAACCACTTGGCGTGGTGGGGGTCCTCTAGGGCTCCTGCCACCCAGGTGATCAGGTCGTCAGGGCTACACTGGAAGCCGGGGACGTGGTCCCAGAACCTCAGCCCGTGGTGGGTGTTGTGGCGGTACTCCGGGCTGTTGAGCGCCAGGACCGGGATGTCGAGGGCCGCGGCCTCGTACATCACCGACGAGTTGTCGCACAGCAGGAGGCGGCAGCGCGACGCCACCTCGGGCCAGTCGTACACCACCTCCAACCCCAGCTTCTTCCACTCCGGCGCCAGGGCGTCGATGGCCCGCGGATGGCCATGGCCGAGCACCTCGATGTCGAGCGCGTGTAGGTACTCGATGAGCCCTCGGTACTTGGGGAGGAAGTAGGGGAACGCGGACATCGACTCCTGGCAGACGAGGCAATCCCAGTGGTGGGTCAGCACGACGGAGTCCCGCGGGCCGCCCGCCACTTCGTCACGCAGGTCGGCCACGTAGGGGGAGCCCACGATCGACACGGGGGTGTTCGGGTAGGTGGCCTTCCAACGCTCGGCCACCGTGAGGTTGGGGGCCAGGAACATCACCACGTTGTCGAGCCCGGGGGAGCCCGAGTAGCCCCCGATCCGCACGCCGCGGGGGTCGCCGTTGTAGGTCTGACCGGCCCCATGCTCCACATAGATGACCGAGCGACCGCGAAACAGCTTGGCGTCGCGCGATGAGGCGACGAGGGTCAGGGGGCTGGCCTCGTCGGGGAAGTTGATCCAGCCGTCGAACAGCCCGGGGTCGAGGTAGGAGATCACCGACTGGAGATGGGCGATGTGATGCGGCTCGCGCGCGTAGGCAGTGATCATGGGATCGAACGCTCCAGTTCTTCGAGCCACCAGCCGCGCATGGCCTCCCAGGAGTTCACCTGGGCCCAGTCGCGGGCCTCTTGTTGGAGCTGCACCACTCGTCCGGGGTTCTGGGCCAGGTCGTCGATTGCCGCTGCCACATCGAAGGCCGATACGTCTGCCACCTCGATGTCTCCCGCCGCCATCGACATCGGCGTTGAGCCAACCACCGGGATGCGAGGCCCCGGCCACATCTCGTTGGGGGAGACGTCGGGCATGAGGACAGGGAGGCCCGCCGCCATGGCCTCGTAGACCGGGAGGCAGTTGCCGCCGTAGCGCCGCGGCAGGATCATCACGTCCCCTTCGGCGTAGGTGTCCCAGTAGTTCTGTTTGCCTCGCGTGTCAGCGCGCACCTTGGTGACAATCGAGCGGGTCTTGAACGACGGGATGCGGCCGTCTTGACCACTCACGTACAGGACGATCTCGGAGCGGAGGCTGGCCATGGCCGAGGCCAGGAGGTCGGTGCCGTTGCGGTCGTAGGCGGCGCGATGTCCAGCGGGGTGCAGGAAGTGCATCGGGCGGTGACGCACGCCCCGTGTCAGCCGGTTTCTGGCGATGGCCTCGAACCGTTCGGTAGCCACCGGCATGGGCACGACGCGGGTCGCCGCCGGGAGGTGTTCGATGCGCCATGGGGTGGCCGACCACCAGGTCACCCCGCGAGTGAAGGCGCGGTCGGGACGCAGGAGTTCGGGGTTGGCGTGGATGACGAATCCGATGCCCATGTCGGCGGCCATCGCCGGGAGGGACCAGTCGTAGGCGGTCTCGGCGGTGTAGGCGACGTCCAGACCCCTGAGCCATTCCCTGGCCGTCTGGCCCAGGCTGTCGGAGCCATCCCAGCCGACATAGGTGGGCTTGAGGGGTGAGTATCGCTCGGGGAACTGGGGGAAGGCGGTCTGGGTCGGCATGACGACCAACGTCTTGGCCACATCGAGGTGGAGGGCGGCTTCCAGGGTCTGGATGCCAAGCTAAAGCCCCCTGTCATCACAGCGGGCAATCACTCCGATGCGCACGGCCGAGACTCCTTCCTGGCCCGGTATCGAACCAGGGCCGCTCGATGACACGCTCGGCACACCCGAGCCCCGCGTGGGTTGACCTGCGTATTCTCGGGGGTGTACTCATGGCCGTTCTTGCAGTGAGACTTAGCCGCTGGGTCGAACGGGGACCGTAGCTGGTTTTCCTTCGCCGTCACGGGTTCCAGGTGCTCTGGGTTGACACAGGAGCGGTTCCGGCAGAGATGGTCGATCTGGAGGCCCTCGGGGATTGGCCCGATGAGGCGCTCGTAGCTGTAGCGGTGGGCGGGCGTGGCCACGGCTGTCGGCCAGAACATCCCGTAGCCCTTTCGGCTGATCGTCCCCCTCCAAGCCCAACACCCCCCGACAGTGAACTCGATCTTGTCGAGGAAGCGTTCCAGCGACGGGCGGCCGCGGTTGTTGAAAATCGCTTCGGGGTCGCCGTGGTTGTACCAGCGTTGGTAATGCCGACCACACCACCCCCGACGCTGTGCGGGTGATTCACACCCCTCGATTGAGCATGTTCGCATACCGCGTGAGGCTATCATCGCCCAAAGTCCATCGGGTACATCGGGTCATCTTGGCGGCCGTCGAGGTTCAGGCTGCGCTTGATGTTCCCCCCGGGATGGAAGATGGCGATGCGGTGCTTGCGCCACCCCTCGGACTGGGCCACCCCGTGCATCTTGTCTTCGATCATGGTGCGCGACGTGGTGGGGAAGTTGGCCTGGATGATCTTGCGGTAGTAGCTGGCGTTGGCCAGGTGGGGGCGCTGGGACCACTGAGTGGTGCGGCGCATCGGGATGCCGTAGAAGTCCAGGGGTCCGTCATCGAGCATCAGGTGGAGGTGGGGCTCGGGGATGAAGGCCTCGTAGTGGAAGCGCACGACGTCGAGCGCCCCCCACTTCACGCTCTGGCCGATCTGCTCCCACGGGATCGGCTCGTCGGTCACCAGGGGGGTGTCGTGCTCGACGAACAAGACGAGGTGGGTGTGGGTGGCCTGGAGGGCGGCCCGGGTGAGGTTGGCCTGATGCCCGTGGCGCTCGAAGACGATGGGGACCACGTTCGACCAGCGGTAGTTGCACAGCCACAGCAGACGGCGGGTGTACTCCTCGAAGTCGGCACGGCGGTGCTCCTGCTCGGGTCGCACGCCGTCGACCATCACGATGATCTCGCACCCGGCCAGTTCCTGCTGGGCGAGCACCGACTCGATGGTCTCTTCGATGATGGCCGTCGAGGGATGGGATGGGATGGGGCTGGTGGGGATGAGCACGGTGACGTCCTGGCCGAACGACCGCGTCGGGGTTGCCCTGGCCAGCCCGCTGATGTCGCGCTGGATGCGGTGGTGGAGGTTGCGCTTGTACTGCTGCCACCAGGCGAAGGCTCGGTTGGCGTTGCCTGGCCATCCAGCCACCGCCTTGGCCATCACCTCAGGGAGGTCCTTCCAGTGGTCAATCACCGGGAACGGCGGCGCTCCGCCGCACAACTGATGCCAGTAGCCGTGCCCTCCGGCAGGGCAGGTGGCGTCAGCGATGGGGAGGACCCCCATCTCCAGGGCCTCGTACAGCCGGAACGAGTCGGGAGTGTCGGGCCCGGATGGACAGGGGCTCACCTTGGCCGCCGCCATCTCCTCCAGGTACACCTCGCGGGTCATCCCTTGGAGGAACCCCGCTGTCTCCAGGAGGAGTCCTCTTGGCATCGAGCGCAGGGCCGTCGCGGCCTGCTGGCGACGGACATGAGTGACCTGGCCCGCGAAGAACCAGTCCCGATCGACCTTGCGCTCGGGGCCGAGGGGACGCAGGACGTCGCGCGTGTCCGTGGCGAATCCCTCACCCAGGAAGCGGTCGGTGACCTTGGTGTGGCGCGCTCGCGGCGTCATCACCCAGAGACGCATCTCGGGGTGGCTCAGCTCTTCGACGGGGAACAGTGAGGCCTCGTCGGACACCAGGAACACCAGGGCCCACGGTCGACGATTGATGGCCGCGTTGATCTCGTCGACGCGGTCCTTCCAATAGGCCCCCGGCACGACCCAGATGGCCCCCTGCTCGCCTGGGAGATCCGCTATCGACTCGACCTCGATGTTCACCAGATCGTGGTGCTCGCCGCCCGACCATGGGGTATCACCACAGTCGGCCAACAGATCGGCCAGGAGGTGCTGGTCCCAGCAGCCGACGGGGGAGAGGTGGAAGACGGGGATCGTCATCGGCGGGCGTATGCGCTCTCGTTTGGGCTGAACCACCAGTGCTCCTCATGGTCAGTGCAGAGGAAACGGGGGATGTAGCCCTCGGCGGTCATGAAGGCCCCGATCGCCTCAGCCTGGTTGGGGATGCCGTACATATCCCGGGCGAACTCGGGATGGATCGACACGAACACCTCGGGGCGGTGGTTACGCAGGGTGTTGGTAGCCCCGGCCAACACCAGATGTTCGGCCCCTTCAACGTCCATGGTGATGACGACGGGAGGCCTCCAGCCGTCGGCCACCTTCTGGTCGATGGTGGTCTTGGGGATGTCGGGGCGTTCCCAGACGTTGCAGAAGCCGTGATCCCCGATCACCTCCCCGTAAGCGCAGCTCGGCCAGCCCCCCGAGTGGGCGCCATCGTTACCGTTGTCGGCCCGATCGGTGGCGAACCCGACGAAGGACCCCAGCGGAGGCCGTAGGTCGTTGATCTCCCAGATGGCCCGGATGTTGGGCCAGACGCGCGCGTTGGGCTCGAACAGCACCACGTCAGCCCCCCATGACGAGTACAGGGCCGGGAAGTCCCCCTCCTCGGCCCCGATGTCCCAGACGCAGGGAGCGGCGGCGGGATGAGTGGAGATGACGTAGTTGAGGGCGGCGAGGCGGTGGGCCTCCCACCACGGCCACTCCGGCCGGAGATGCCGATGCTCGGGGAGTTCGAGGGCCCACCGCCCGTTGATCCAGGTATGGATCATGCGGGTCACGGGAGCATCCCCAGGTGACCGCACTCCGTGAGGACTTCGGCCATGCGGACCTCGTAGGCGTGATGGGCGAGGACGTGTTCGTGGCCTTCGATGGCGATCGACTGGCGCTCGGTGTCGTTATCCAGCCAGTAGTCGATCTTGAACTTCAACTCGTCCCAGTCGCCCATGTTCCAGCAGTCGAGGTGCTCGCCTTCGGTGTAGAGCCCACCGTCGGTGACGCCATGGACGCGAGGGTGAAGCAGGAATCCGCCGCGGCCGATGGTCTCGGGGATGCGGTCCGAGAAGTAGCAGCACGCTGAGTTGATCAGGCAGGAGTCGCCGACAACCACCTTCGTCGAGGCGTAGAGGTCGATGAGATCCTGGCCGCGCACCGCGGGTTGTCCCTGCTTGGGCCAGAACGCCACTCGGTTGCCATAGACCTTGCGGAGCCAGTCGACCAGCTCGGCGCGGTGCTTGTGCTCGGAGTGATAGCCCCCCTGCCAGGACCCGACGAAGGCGATGTCGGAGGCGAAGCGGTCCTGGCGCGAGCCGAGGCGGGCCTCACCAGCCGAAATGCCGGGGGGCATCCAGCGATGGTTGATCCCGGCATTGTCGAACTGCTCCCTGTGGGCGCCGTCGGCGGTGAACACCATGTCGGTGCGGAAGAACGGCTCCAGCAGGACCTGATGCTCGCGAGCGAGGCCCCACCACCGATCGAGATGCACTGAGATGACCGGGACTCCAGCTTCCCGGCATCTCATGATGAAGCGCATCTGATCGGGGTGGGTCTCCTCGGGTGCGAGGCCGTGCGTGTGGGTCCACATCACTAGGTCGACCCCGTAGCCGATTTCTTCGGTGAACAGCTTGGGGGACTCCTGGAGGGGGATCACCTCATGTCCGTTGTTCTCCAAGGCTCGCTTGATGTGGTTCTCGGTGGAATGAGGGGGACCGAAGTTCCCGATGTGCGCCAGCTGCATGGAGTGACAGTAGTGATATTCAGCGAACGGCCTTGGCTGCCCGCTGAGCCATCTTGCGCTGAGCCAGCTTGGTCAGCGCCTGTGCTGCGGCCAACTCCAGCTCGGGGTCGGCGGCGAGGTCGTCACCGTCACATCCGCAGTCCTCGGCCGCGGCGGCGATCTCCTCGTCGGCGGTGGGGGTCGGGCTGGTCATCACCCAGGCCGCCTGGTTGCCGCTCGCCGAGCTGCCACTCCAGCCATTCGTGGAGAAGAGGGCCTGGAGGGTTTGGGTGGACCCGGTGACCGTGAGTTGATGCAGGGTGGCATTGAGGGCCTGGGTGTCGGTGGGTTCGGCGGGGAAGGCGCCGAGGCCGCGCATGTCGATGATCTCGTCGTGGACGGCGAAGAAGCTGGGTCGAGCCGAGTTGTAGCCCGGGGTGTTGACGCTGAGCACCGCCACCAGGTCTCGCTGGCCGTTGACCATGATCCAGTGGCCCGACACGCCCGACGCGCGAGCGGCGTAGACCGTCTCGGGGGTCACCCCGGGGCGCACCATGCCCGCCACCCAGATGCCGTGCTCATCCTCGCCGATAGCCACGTCGGCCCAGGCGAGGGAGGTCTCGGCGTAATGATCGCGGGCCTGACGCAGGCTCATGCCCCGCGGGCCATGCGAACCGCCGAGCACCAATGCCCCGGTGTTGACGAACCCTTCATCGGTGAGGACGGCCTTGTTGGCGAAGTGGGCGTAGTTGGTGGGGCTCTTGGGGGCTGGGGTGCAGCGGCCGGTCATGCCGACGTGGCACTCGCCCCACTTGGCCACGTAGCCCCACACGGAGTTGTCCTCGTAGACCCGCACCGGCTGAGGGCCGGAGTCGCGGTGCTTGAAGCACTTGGCAGGCACCACGATCTGCTCGGCCTCAACCAGGTCGACCAACTCGGCCGCGGCGGTGATCTCCCAGTAGTCGGTCGGGTCGGCCGCGGCGGTGACCTCTTCGCCGAGGTCGATGTCGGCCAGCAGTTCGGACTCGGTGTTGGAGAACGCCGGGACCGGCACCAGGGTCACGGCACCGACAGAGAACTCGGTGAACAACGTGGTGCCGTCATCGAGGGTCTCGAAGGTGACGTCGACTAAGCGGGGGGACTGGCCACGCAGGCTCTTGGAGCGGACCATGCGAGCGGCCATGCGACCCTCGGCGTCGTTGAGGAGCCAGCCGAAGCCCTCGAACTCGGTCTCGTTGATCTGGCGGATCTCATCGAGGCGGCCGACGACGACCGCGCCGTCATGGCCGTCAGCCTCGACGCGCTGGATCTGGATGGGGATGGGGAGGTTGCGGGGGCCAGTGAAGTGGCCCAGCTCGCGCTTGTCGCCGGTCCGCAGGCCCGTCTTGAACAGCACAGGGAAGCGGATGGGGGCCAGCATGTCGCGAGGCGTCTCGGTGGCGCTGAATGCGCCCCACGTCTGGAGTAGGTCAGGCATCGGTTTCTCCTTGCGGTTCGGGAGCTATCAGGGCAGACCGAAGCCCTGAAAGCAAAGGCGCCCAGTCGGCGGCCTTGTCTCGCTGGCGGTACAGAGAGTCGTGGACGGCGATGTCGGCGAACATGGCGAAGCACTCGGCGTCGAGGGGGCCGAGGCCGATGCGCGAGGCGAACTCGATGGCCTCATCGGCGATCCCGTCGAGGACCAGCCCGTCGTCGACCACCCCTACACCCAGGGTGAGGAGGACCTGATCGTTGGGAATGCCCTTGATGGACGAGAACGCCGCCTTGTCGTTCTGGTTGGCCAGGCTGGCGCGCGCTCGCGCCCCCGCCCTCGACCGACAGAGGTCGATGTGGGAGTCGAGCCAGGCCGCCAAGGCGATCACCATGCCGTCGGCCGCCGCCTTCGGGGGGCCAGTGGTGCCCTTCTTGCCGCCGGTCTCGATGGCCCGCGGGGAGCCCGCGCCCTTGGTGTTGCCGGGGCCGACCTTGTTGTAGGCATCGCCGCCGACTGCCACCGGACCCGGTTCGGGCTTGGCGGTGGCCACCTTGTCCCAGTCGATCTTCTTGGCGATGTCCATGCCGAAGGTGGCCAGGTAGGGATCGCCGATCTTCATGCCGATGAGACGGACCCGCTCTTGTTCGTCGGGGACGGCGGAGTCGGGGATGCCGCCGACCTCGCGGACGTGCTTCTCGCTGATCACGCCACGATCGAGTAGCTCGCGCCCCTCGGAGGCTTCGTCGGAGCTGGAGAGCAGCGCAGAGGCGTCGTAGGCGACGTGCAGCTTCATGGCCCGCTCGACCGGCACCCCGAGGGCCACCAGGAGGGGCCGCAGCCACACCCGGGTCAGGCCCTTCACCCATTCGCGAGCGATCGGGGCGATGTGGTTCTTGAAGGCCGAGTCCATGATCGACCAGCTCGACCAGTGGTTGGTGTCGGCCATGCCGAGCACGATCTCGGGCGGGAGGTCCATGCCGCGAGCGATGCGCTGGACCAGCTCGGCGCGCAGGCTGATCTCGACCTCGACGATGGAGGGGTCCATGACGATGTGCTTGATGCGCTCGCCTGCTTCGTCAGGGCCGCGCAGGATCGTCGGGAGCGCACCTGCCGCCACGCCGGGGTTGATGATGGCGGTGGTCCACAAGCGGATCAGGGAGTTGATGAAGGGGTCGTTCGGTCCACCAGCGCCCGTGTTGGTGGTGCCCTTGGCGCCACCGAATGCCATGGGGAGCTGGAGGGACTGGGGGACGAACAAGATGCCGTTGGAGGCCAGGCGGGACTTCACGCGGGCCTTGACCGACTCGGTGAGGAGGTGAAGCTCCTCGCACGCCGTGTCGAGGGGTTCCAGGGGGCCGTCAGCGAGGTAGACGAACTCCGAGTGGGGCTTCCAGAAGCGGCGGATGAATGCCTTGCCTGGCTCGTACATCTTGGGGTTCACGCCGATGCCGTAGACGCGCGAGGCCTTGTCGTCTTGCATGAGCAGCTCGCGGTTGGAGAGCAGCTCCCAGTTGATGGTGTCCATGGGGCCGTCTTCGCCGACCAGGAACGCTTCGGCGGTGATCGAGCGATTGACGCCGTAGCGCCGAGCCATCTCGTTGACGTCTCCGGTGACACCTTCGAGCAGGTCGATGTAGGCCGCTTCGGAGGGGCGCTTGACGGGGGTGTACTTCTCGACGCGCGGATCGGGCTTCTCGGCGATGTAGTAGTTGCACATCGACAGCGCGTATCCGACGAAGTTGGCCGGGTAGTGGACCTCGGGCAGCTTCTTGTACCAGTCCCACGCCGTCTGGGCGTATCGCTGGCGGGTGGCCTTGAGCATGGCCATGTCGTCTTCGCTGGCGAGGTTGACCTCGACGGCAGACGCGGTGATCTCGGTATTCGCGGGGGTCAGCAGTGATGCCAACGTGAGCCTCCACTGGGGGAGTAGGTCGCGGCTAGGCCGTGGACCGTCAGCGTCTCAGTCGGCGGAGGGCAATGGCGAGGTGAGTCGTCGCGCCTCGGCGACGGTCATCTCCATCATCGCTATGTGCTTCTCCTCGGCCACCAGCTCGTCGTAGCGGGCGCGCTGCTCGCGGATGAGGCGCTTGGCGGCCTCGCGGTGGGCGATCTTGGCCACCGAGTGGCCCATGCGGCGCTTCTTGCGGAGGCTCAGGTGGAACACGCGACCTTCGACCTCGATGGAGACGTCCTCGGCCTTCCCGGCACAGTTCTTGCAGAGGCCGACGGAGGACACCATGTCGCGGTTGTGGAACAGCCCGTCGCAGCGCTGACACCACCCATGACCCAAGATGTCCGGTCCCATGGGGCGCAGTGTATTCACGGTCATGGATGCAGGCCAGGGAACTGCTGGTCAGGATGGCCTCATCGGCGTAGGCTGGTCACTGGTGCAGAGGTTGGGCTAGTCACCCATGCTTCTCGACAAGAGCCCCGGTCTTCGGATCGGGGCTCTTGTGTTTTTGGCCCCAGACGCGAAGAACCCCGCCACTCGGTGGAAGCCAAGGGCGGGGATCGCACCAGTCCCTTGATCTGCCGACCGGGCCTGATAGTTTGGTAGTCACCACAACAACCGAGCCCCACTGTAGCAGTGGGAAGACGTCAGGTGGCCCCCTCTAGGGCAACAGCTCAAGATCCAGTGGAAGCCCTCACCGGGCGGGATCGAAGGCCTACGGCGGGAGTGTTCGCAACCCCGCTGGCGACCCCAACGTCGCGTGCAGTCAAGCAGAGGCCCCATGTGCGCGCCGGGTGGTGAGGAACCGGCAAGTGGCGGAGGGGAGCGCCCCGGCGGTCAGCCACCGAATCCAGGGGACCCGGCCCTCTGCCTGACACAGATTTTCGTAAGAAATCACTGTGGGGGGGCTAGGAGTCCCTCTCTACCCCTGGTCGCCCAGTCGGCTTCGGGTCCCGGCGAGCGGCAGCGAAGCCGAAGAGAACCGCCAAGAGCAGATGGCTGGAAGCTGCGATACGCGCGCGATAGGGGAAATCTTGACTTTTCAGGTGTATCAGCAGCGAGACTTGCGGGTATGAAGCAAGCGTGCCGAGTCAGCCCCGAGGAGTTCGAGATGGTTCAACCGCGCGCGCTCGAAGACGCAGAGATCTGCGAGATGCTCCAGATGTTCAACAAGGGCTGGACCATGAAGGAGATCGCCATCTACTTCGGCGTCTCCACGCAGGTCGTGCTGGAGATCAGGGGTGGGGACTTCGGTCGGGCCAAGGCACACGCCGCTCACCCATCAGGCTGACTACAGCTCGCCACCAGGACGGCGGTCGCCCTCATCGAGGGGGCGGTGGTCACGCGTGGCCGACAGCATGAGGGTCGGGTTGTAGATCTTGGCGAAGGTGGCCCACGGGAGGCGTTTGGCCTTGCCGTCGTAGTCGCGCTCTGCTGGTCGTCCGGTCGCTGGATCAGCGGGGTCCATGTCGTTGACCAGACCGGCGTCGATGAGGTCCCAGACCACCTGGGGATCGTCGGCGTAGAAGCGGCTGGGGCCATCCATGACGACGGGATAGCCCCCCACGGGGCGAACGGCGGTGTAGAGGCGGGACATCTCAGGCTCCTCGGGAGGGGTGGGGTGCTCGGTCAGCGCGGCGCCGATCCAGTTGATCTCGCAGTGCAGATGGTCGTGGTGCTTGTTGGCCCCGGTGAAGGGCCGCCAGTACGGCAGGCCGTCGCGGTCGAGGCGGTCCGAGACCCAGATCATGCCGTTGAAGATGATGAGCTGGACCTCGTAGAGACCTCCGCCTGTGGGGTGTGCCAGCCAGTGCGCCACCTCCCAGCCCATAGTCTGTCCCGCGGCCGAGAAGGCGTTGATCCGCACGTCCCAACCCCGCCCGTTGCCGTGGACGCTGGTGTTGTCGGTCCCGGCGATGACCCGGCAGATGTACCCCTGGACGTTGGGCAGCTCGGGCCACAGCGCGCATACGCGATCGCGGAGCAGCTTGAGCCCTGGTTGCTCGCGACCGGAGCAGGGGGCTCGGAACGGATCGTGCCTGATCACCAGGCGATTGTACCCCTCGGTTCTTGCCCTGTCGCCGACCGTCAACTACAGTGTCGACATGACTTCAACGACCGAGGATGCCCGTCATTCCCCGCATGGTGACACGGTGCCGGACCTGCTTGGAGGGGTGGAAGGAGCACTTCGACGTACCCCCTTTGAGTCAACGGAGCCCATCCAGACCGAAGGTCCAGCGACCTCGGGCGTTGGAGTCGACTGGTACGAGGCCGCGGCGTGCCGCCTGATGGGCGTCGATCCGGCCACCGCCTACTGGTGGCCGTCACACCAGGAAGAGGCGTTGCGCGACGGGGCGCTCAAGCGAGCCGTCCGCAAGGAGCGTCAAGACAAAGCCGAGGCCATCTGTCAGACCTGCCCGGTGCGCCAGACCTGCTGGGAATCATCCCTCGACATCCCCGCCCACCGCATCGACGGCATCGTCTATGGCTACGCCGTCACCCAAGACGAGCGCGAGCGCCTCTCCCGGAACCGCCGGATGGCCTCATGACCCCCCCCACCTACGCCAAGGGAACCACCGTCTCGGCCGCCTCGTCACGCGCCGAGATCGAGAACACCATCGCCCGCTTCAAGGCTGACGGGTTTGCCTTCGGAACCCAGGGCAATCGGGCCACCGTCCAGTTCTTGGCCCAGGGTCGTCAGATCCGCTTCGACCTCACCCTGCCCGATTCCAACTCACCTCAGTTCACCCAGTACCGCCGCAGCCCTCACTCGACGCCGACGCGACGCACTCCCGACGCCGCGGCCAAGATGTACGAGCAGGCCATCCGGGAGCTGTGGCGAGCCCTGGCCCTGGCCGTGAAGGCCAAGCTGGCCGCCGTCGAAGCTGGTATCGCTTCATTCGAGGACGAGTTCCTGGCCTATGTCGTGATGCCCGACGGGCGCACAGTCGGCGAGACCATCCGCCCCGAAGTGGCTCGCGCCTATGAACTCGGTACCGCCCCCCTCCAACTCCTGCCGGGGCCCTCATGAAGCGTTCCGGCCCCATCAAGGCCGACCCCGAGAAGGTCAAGGCGTGGACCCTCAAGTCGCGCAAGAAGCTGCCCGCCGAGTCGGTCAAGCGCAAGGCCACCCGAGGGACGCGACGCAGCGTCGTCACGGCGACGATCGAGCGCGCCGGGGGCCGCTGTGAGGCCCGAATGCTCCTGCCCATGATCGCCTGTCATGGCGACCTGGAGGTCCATGAGCGCCATCAGCGATCTATCCGTCCAGGCTCCGAGCTGGACCTCAACGACACCATGGCGCTCTGTCACCGCCACCACGCGTGGGTCTCGGACCACGTCCTAGAGGCTCACACCCTGGGCCTCTTGAAACACTCCTGGGAGGATTGAAATGACCACCCCCGAAGACATCGCCAAGCTGCGGTTCCTTCCCCATCCAGAAGCCGAGCGATTCGACTCAGTGACTGTCGACATCGCCGAACGATGGAAGGAGTCCGAGTTGTCGGGCGATGAGTGGCGGTTCAGCTGCGTCGTCACCTTCTGGCGCCACGGCGACCCCATCGCTCAAGTGAGTGGGCCGTCAGTCGAAAAGGCCCTCATCGTCGCCGCCTACGAGTTCCCTCGGATCGAGGTCGAAGGGGCCAAGGGGTACATGGGAGACCTCTCGGCCTACTGCTGTCAACCTGGGTGCCCGAACCCCTGGGAAGTGCTCAAGCATCCGATCACCAGGTACGAGCGTTACTCGGGAGCCAACACCGGCCCGTACAAGCCCAATGACGTCCGGGCGTTCTGTGATCGCCACAGGGATCGCGGTGACTGCGCGCTCGACGACGCCGACCGCAACTACATCGAACTCGATGCCACCAACCCCTTCTACGACAAGGCCTGACCATGCCACAGATCACCATGACCGCCGCCGAAGCACTCCGGGCGCTCGATGCCCGGATGCGCCTGTTCCGCAGATGGGACGCCGAGGCGCAGCGCGAGCGCAACAAGGCGATCGACGCCGAGATCAAACGGTTCAAGGCCCACTGCCGCGAGGTCATCAAGACCCCGAACCTCCAGTTGCTAGAGGTGGCGAGGGACTGGAGAACCCGCAAGAACGTCTCCCCCCAACTCGACCTGCCTGGCTGTCCGGTGTCGTGGGTGGTCAAGGCCGAGAACTCCAAGGCGCCGCTGACATACAGACCCGAGCGCAAGATCATCATCAGCGACATTGGGATGTGGTCAACCCTCTACGAGCTGCTCACCGTCAACCTCGATGGCCCTCAGGATGAGTGCGACTGATGGGCCTATACCGCAAGAAGCCCGTCGTCATCGAAGCGATGCAGTTCACTCGCTGGAGTGACGCCATCAAGATTATGGACTGGGCCACAGGGATCTACTACGTCCCCTGGAAGGCCGAACACTCCCTGTGGCGGGAGAACGAGAAGGACCTGGGGGGCAACGGCAGCCTCGCCCCATATACCAAGGGCTTCCTCGTCGTCAAGACACTGGAAGGCGATATGCGTGCCGACGAGCGGGACTGGATCATCAAGGGGGTGGCGGGAGAGTTCTACCCGTGTAAACCAGACATCTTCGCGGCGACCTACGAGGCCTACGAGGAGGGGGTCTGATGCCCAAGCCGCTCCCCTATGGCACCAAGCGGGCCTCATTGACCCTCCTGCGCCGCGAGGGGGTCAAGTTCTACGTCCAGTGCGACTGCGGAACGCGGCTCTGGATCTGGAAGACCGCCTTTGGCCGCTGCGCCATCTCCTGCGGCTGTCATCGCCGCCTCCGCTACCTGAAAGACAGTGAAATAGCATGTTAGTTTGGATCGACATCGAGACCACCGGGCTCGACCCCTACGGCAACGTGATGCTGGAACTGGGCCTGGTCGCCACCGACAACGACCTGGACCTCGTCGACTCCTTCCACGCCGTCATCGCCTATCGCGACGACATCGCCTACGAGGAGGAGTTCATCCGCAACATGCACACGGCCAGCGGCCTGTGGGACGAGTGCATTGCCTCCACCTACGCCTTGCGCGAGGCCGAGGCCGACGCCTGCGACTGGATGGCCCGAGTGGGCGGGAAAGCCAGCCCGATGGCCGGTTCCACCCCCCATTTCGACCGCTCCTTCCTCAAGGTTCACATGCCGCGGCTGGAGGATCAGTTCCACTACCGCAACGCCGACGTCTCCTCGATGCGCGAGTTCGCCCGCCGCTGGTTCCCCGAGATGATCGAACCAACGCCGATCGGGGCGCACCGAGCACTCTCCGACATCTCCGATACGCTCGTATTGGCCCGCTACTACAGGGCCGAACTGTTCGGAAAACGGCCGGTTTCGCCCTGAAACGGCCCCAAAACGAGGAAAACGCCCGTGAAACACCCCCCCGAAGAGACCGAGGAGTTCAAGCTGCTCCGAACGCGCTATCTGGAGGGCTGCCGAGAGCCGGAGTGCTGCCAGGCACAAGCCGACTACATGCAGGGCTGGCGCAAGACCACCGCTGGACAGCGCAGCCTCAAGATCCGCTCGCGCGCCGTCGCCAAGGCGTCGTCATGGGTCATCCATGAGCACCCCGCCACCTGGAAGGAGATCCTCCAGGGCGAAACCGAGCGATTCGACGCCGAGATGAGAGACAATGGCCCGGTCGAGCCCCAAGGAGGCCCCTCATGACCACCCGAGGCTGTGGGTGCAACAAACCGAAGCCGAAGCCCGCCCCTGGGCCGGTGCCCACCCCGTGACACCCGCCTAGCGCCGAGAGATTGCGGGCCTTTCGCCCCTAAGGTCCCCCGATCATGGGCATCTTGGCGGCCGACGGGCCGGTTCCTCCTGAATGGCTGGCCTACGTCAACACCGGAGGCACGGTCGGCCTGTTGGTCTTGATCATCTTCTTTTGGATGACCGGCAAGATCATGCGGTCTGGGGACGTCGAGAAGCTGCTCGAAGCGGCCAACTCCCACTGCGAAGTGCGGGTCGAGGCCCTCGAACGTGAAACCTCAAGAATCCGAGAAGACCTAGCCCACGTCATTGCCGATCGCGACGCATGGCGCGAGGCTCATCGAGAGGACGTAGCTGCCCGCCAGGCAGCCGAGCGAGCCGCATCGCAGCTCATGGAGTCCGCCAACCTCACCGCCTCGCTCATCGCGTTGGTGAGGGACTCAATGGGTCACGGTGTGGGGAAGGTGTCGGATGGTGATGCCAAGCCTTGAAGCCCGCAACGCCAAGCGTGAGGCCCACCAGGCCCGCGTCTATGCCACCGAGATGGAAGCTTTCTCATCGGTCCTGTTGGCTGAGGTCTATGCGTTGATCGAGTGCCAGCAGGTCGGCGAGATTCTCGACACACTTCGCGCGAATGTGATTGCCTCTCCCACTACATAGGTGATATTGTGCGGACATGGCTGATGTCCCCGACGAGATCCCTATGCCCCCCCAGACCCACGCTCCTGGGCCGGTGCCCATGCGAGTTAGCTGGGGCTGCGCCAACACCTCGGTAGGCCCCAAGATCTACCTGCGCTTCGGCACACCGATCGGCGACAACACCTTCTTCATCGAGCCCGACCTGGCCGACCGTCTGGCCATCGAGTTCCCGAAGCTCGCATGGCAAGCGCGTACCGGGATGATCATCCCCGGGCAGGGTTGACATGCCCGCCCCCGGCGACCTCTTCTTCGTGACCATCACCCCCACCCAGACCAAGGTGGGCAGGCGCGAAGACATCCTGCGCCACGTCCACAAGATCGACCTCCAGGTCAAAGACGGCCTGTACCGCTTCGTGTGCGGAGCGACCGGCGGGGGCCACGCGCCCACCCCTGACGAGGTGGAGTTCTACCCGCGCTGTCCGAGCTGCAAGATCCCATCGAAGGAGCCGTCGTGAGCGACGAGATTGACATGACCCGCCTCTACGGCTTCGAGGGCAGCGAGGTGATGTACTTCCACCCCCACAAGCTCCTCGACGGCGCCTACTACTTCGACGAGGACGCCAACCGCCTCCCAGTGGTGATCGAGGAGTGGTCCGCCATCCCCCTCGGCTCCAAGCTGCCATCGGCGGATGACCTGATCAGGGACATCATCGAGCGGGTCTGCGAGGACGAGTACGAAGACGCCGGGGAGCACCTCGATGATGGCCTCGACGAGGACATCGTGGCCATGTTCCAAGCCGCGCTCGACGCCTGGGCCGAGGGGGTCGTCGGAGCGTGCGCCGACCGCAAACTCCGTGACATCCAGGTCACCTGGGCCGACGATGACTCCGCCCTCTACGACGGCGCTCCGTGGGCGACAAAGTCATGACGGTCACAGCGGAACAGGCCAAGGCGATGCTCGACGCCGAGAGTGAGACGACCCGCATCATCAACGAGGCGTACGAGCGTGGTTTGGTCGTTGAACTCGACATCGAGGCCAGGCATCACGCCAACTCCGTTCAACAGCTCGCGGCCACGGTGGTCGAACTCTGGGAGCGGCTCGCCATCGTCGAAGCCGAACGGGACGCCGCAGTGGTGCTCGTCGAGCGACAGCGGCACATCGCTCACGCCGTGGGCTACATGGAACTGCAAGCCGAACGGGACAAGCTCGCTCGCTGGAAGGCCGAAGCGATGACGGTCCTCGCTGGTTGGAACCAGGTGTGGGAGGACGCTGGCCGTCCGGGCGCGCTCGGTGAATCAACCAGTGCCGCAACGGCGAAGCACATCGAACGGCTCCAGGCAGCCATCGACAAGGTGCTCGCACTGCACCGCAAGACGACCGAGGAAATGCTCGACAGCAAGTGCGCCAACGAGGTTTGCGAACACGAAGACGAGTGCCCGTCGATCTTGGTCGATGTGTGCGGGTGCTGCGCCGCAATCGCTCAGCAGGTATCCGACGAATACTGGCCCGCCGCGATGGACGAGATCACCTGGCCGTGCCCGACGTATGTGGCCCTGACGCAAGGGGGAGAAGGATCATGAGCGACGACAACGCCTACATCTATTCGGTCATCGAGAAGCAGGACGCTGTGAGGGATCTCGTCGTCGCCGTGGACCGCTACGTCGATCGTCGCAACGAAGTCGACCAGGCCGTCCACAACAACCTGCTGCGGAAGCTGAACGCCGCCAACGAGAAGGTGGCCGAGCTGTTCAACGTGTACCCGCTGCAAGGGGGAGAAGGATCATGAGCGAGATGACCCATAACGCCGACCAGGCGTGCGGGAACTGCACCCATTACAGGCCAGCTATCACGATCGGCCCCAACGGCTACTCGGTCGGGAGGTGCCATCACCCCGATGTCGTCACCTGGTTTGAGACGGAGTCGGACGCTGGCCATTTCTGCCAACGGTGGCAAAGGGGAGAAGGATCATGAACGGCGCTGACCTGATCGCAGCGGAACGCCAACGCCAGATCGACTCCGAAGGATGGACTCCCGACCACGACGACCGACACGTCCACCATGAGATCGCTGAGGCGGCACGCTGCTACGTGAGCCTCTACATCGCCCGAGAGTTCGGACGACCCCGAGGGCTGCCGATGCCGACAGCCAAGACATGGCCCGAGGGATGGGAATGGAAGCCGTCCGACGACCCGATCCACAACCTCGTCAGAGCGGGAGCGTTGATTGCCGCTGAGATCGACAGGTTGCAGCGGGCTGCGCTGCGCTCCAACGAGGTGCAGTCATGACCCCATATGTCGATCAACTCCGCGCCGAGATCAACACCGCGATCTGGGAACACCACCAAGGGTCGATCACCACGCAACAGGCCGCTTGGTGCACCGACGCCGTGATGCGATCGCCACTCATGGCCCGGATCGTTCACATGTGTGAGGACTACCACCGTCTCGTGACCGGCGTTGACGGTTGGACGATCGAGCATCCGCTCGCTTGCCGTCTCGACGACATCCCACTTCACGAGTGCGAGCATCACGTCACGATCGCTCCGCACGTCGATCGTCTCTGCGACGAGTGGGGCGAGGGTTCCTATCGGATCTGGCTCGACGACACGATCTGGTGCGGATTCGACGGGACACCGACATGAGGGACCCGATGGGACTACTACTCATGGCGGGTCGCGTTGACCCCGTGCTCAGGGAAGCGACACACGCCGTTGAGGCTGAGCTGACCGACCTGCGGGCGTTGCGGGACGCCATCCCAGGCGACGACAAACGGCTGGTCGCTGAATGGGTGGTGAAGATCGCCACCCAGCACCTCATCAGCACAGACCGCACCCGATACGTCACTGCCGAACGGCTGAACGCACTCGATGCCCTCATGGACGCCACGGACGCCTGCCCGCCATCGGTGCGGGCTGCGCTGCGAACAGCACCAATCCCGTGGTGGGTCCATCCAGGGAAGTCGATCTATCCGACCGAGGGAACCGACTGCCCGACATGGGAGGCGGCTACCCCAGCACCGATCCGTCGGCGGTTCACAATGGACACGATCGAGAACGTGACCATCGCCAAGATGGGTGGCGCGATCGTCGTTGGCAGCTCTGGCGGTCACCCGTCGTCCAGCCTCGCCCTGTGCGTCTCATGGCTGTGCTTTGACGACGAACGATGGGTCGACGTCGAGATGAAAAGCGGGCACCACCTCACGACCTACGGGGAGGCCACCGATGAGTGACGACAACGACCGCCTCACCCGATGGATTGATCGGGAGCTGGAAGATATCCACCCGTCAAAGGGTCTACGGCAACTCGTCATCGACGTGATGGCATCGGGAGGCGCCATGGCCCTCACGGCCGTCGAGGGCTACAGGATCGAGATGACCCGCCATCTCGGCGCGTTCAACGAGTACGAGACGATCGTGATCTGGCACGCGAACGGTCGGTTCATCAGCGCGAATAGGTCACGCACCCACGCCGTGGGCGGCAAGGTCAAGACGCTCGCCGCCGTTCGCGAGTGGATCACGGAGGCCACCGATGAGTGAGCAACCGATCCCCGACGCCGTGGTGATCGACGCCAACGGCTACTGGTGGCGTGTGTGGGGCGAGGACCCGTACTGGTCGATGCCCCCGGTCAACCCGGACAACAACCCGATCCCGACACCCGTGAGGTTCTACCGGCTCGTCGAGATCGAGCCCAACGCGCATCAACGCGGCTCGGTACCCGACGGCGGATGGACGGAGGGCCAACGATGAGTGACGACCTGAGAGACGCCATCGCCCAACTGCTCTGCGCCGACGACAACTTCAACTGGGCGGGCGAAAGCTGGGATGTCTGCGGCGAACCAGTGCAGGACTGGTGGCGCAGGAAGGGCGATGCCGTGTTGGCTATGCCCGAGATCGTCGACATGCTCGCCCTCCGCTCGGTGGTGAACGGGTTGACCGTCGAGCAGGTCGCACTCGGGTTGCGCTACTCGTCGTTCATCTACAGCCGCCCGTACAACGCCGTCACCGACGACGAGAAGGCCATAGCGAACTGGCGGGAGCCGACATGAGCGACGTGTTCGGGATGGCCCGCGCCGCGGCGGCGAGACTGCGCGCCCATGGTGGCAACCCACTGCGTGAAGAGATCGAATCGGCGGTCGTGTTCGCCTTGTGGCGCTTCGACGCCGCGCACCCTGACGCGACGGACCGTCAGCGTCAGGCGGTAGCGAACCGGCGCGCCATCGACGCGGCCCGCAAGTGGACCCATCACTCGCGCCGCCATCCCGCGCCCGAGGTGTTCTCCATCGACGTGCATCACACCGACCCGTCGATCGAGTTCGACTACTCGATGGCCCCGGCTGACATCCTCACCACCTTCCCGCCGCCGTTCAGCAAGAACCCCGATCGGGACCGGGCGATCATCCTGGCGTGGCTCGGCGGCGACACGGTCACCGAACTGGCCCAGCGCCACGGGGTCGACAAGTCACGGGTGAGCCAGATCGTGGCGGCCTACGCCCGTCAGTGGTGGGAGTTGGTGGCGTGATCTGCCTGGACCGCTTCTGCCGTCGCTGCGACACCCAGCTCGACGACTCCAACGCCCGTCGCTACCGCGGCCGCTTCATCGGCGCCTGTCGCGCCTGTGAGTCGTGGATCAAGAGCGAGCGGCGCAACCCCGATTTCACCCCCTACACCGATTCTCGACGCAAGTACCCGATCAAGGAGATCGAACGATGACCACCGATGAAGAGTTCGACCAGTCCATCGCCTACGAGCCGACCCCCGCCCCAACGACGTGGATGGTGCGCTACTCGGGCCGGACCCACCCTGGAGCGGGGACCCTGTCGACCCTGGAGGCAGAGCCGACAGCCTCGTTCACCTTCCGCTGGTACTCGGGCGGCTGTGAATGGGAGGCGAACCTCATCAGCGAGAGCGAGGTGTTGGTCATCGACGCCATCGACCTGTGGGTGAACCTCGGCCTCGACCCCACCCTGCTCTCGTCGGTGTCGTGCTTCGAGCACAGCGGCAGACTGGCAGTGGCGTGGTGATCCACGACCTCGCCGAGGTGGGCAAGGGGCTGGCCACGGCTCGCTGCGGCGTCACGATGAAGTACCAGGGCCAGTTGCCGCCTGAGATGACCGGGTGGGCCTCACGGGTCACCTGCGAGGCGTGCAAGGGGCAGCGATGAGCTTGGCCCTGCACGCCTTTGCCCTGGTGGGCATCTTGATATGGGCGCGGCGAGCCCACTGGTGGGACTTCGCGGTGTTCGCCTCCTTCGGCCTCATTGCTGTGATCGACGGCCGGACATGGCTCGACCGCATCATCATCTTCGGCTACGGGGTGTGGTGTGCGGCGAGTTGGCCGTCGTTCTGGGCCCACACCAAGACCTGGGCGGAACGATGAAGGCGTGGGTGGTTCGTCTCGAACCCCTACCCGGGGACACCACCGAGCGATGGCATTCGTGGTGCCAGCCCGAACCCGGTGGCCCGATCGTGCGGGGCCGGGGAGCGAGCAAGGCTGAGGCGCAAGAGGACCTGCGCTTCGCCGTCGAGCGGCTGGAATGGCCGCCCGTGCCCGAGGAGTGGGAACTGTGAACCGGCACCTGGTGGAACTGGAGTGGGACTGCTACCTGGCGGCCCGAGAAGGCGGGCCCGAGGCGCTCGACGCCCTCACGGCGCTTTTGGCCGACATGGACACCGTGCGGCAACGCATCGACGTGATGCACCAACGAGCCCAGGTGGGCCGTGCGCCTCACCCGATGACGGCGCCGCTATCGAGGGGGCCGGTGGCGGACTGGATCGCGTGGGATGACCCTCCGAGCGAGCCGGTCAGCGAAGAAGACCAGCGCACGGCCCGGGAGTGGTTCCAGGGGCTCGACTGGCGCTCGACGGGCATCAAGGTGTGGAGCGATTGGACGGAGGAGCGATGAGCAAGGTGTGGGTGTTGTCCCAAGGGTCGTATTCGGACTACCGGATCATCGGGGTGTGTTCGACCCAGGAAGCAGCCGAGGCGCTGGAGGCGGCCGATAGCTCGGTCTACGACAAGACGGAGGTCGAAGAGTGGGAGCTGGACGCCTGCGTGGTGGAACTGGAGGTGACGGTCGACGTCTACCGCACGGCCGACGGCCTGTTCTCGGATTGGACGGAACGGGTGTCGGTGGCGGGGGCCCCGGGGTTCCAGGCGCGCACCCAACCAGGGGGCAGGTGGGTGAAGAACGTCGGTGGGGAGATGGTCACCGCTGGCGAGATGGTGCGGGTGACGGTGTCAGGCAACGATCACGACCGGGTCCGCAAGGTGGCGTCGGAACGCAAAGCCCGGGTCGTCGCCGAGTTCGACATCCTCATGGCCATCGTCGACGACGGTGAGCGGTGGCGGGCAGTCAGCGCACTGGAGGGGTCATGACGGCTGAGGAGATCGTGCGAGCCCTGGCAGCGATGCCGGATCGTTGGTTCGATGACACCTGCGAGTTCTGTGGGGTCGATGCCTACGGCGGGGACCTCACCACCCACAGCCCGGGGTGCGCCTATGCGGCGGCGAAGCGATGGGTGGCGGACCATCCGCCGATCGAATAAGGCGAGTGCGGCGCAGTGAACGGCGACTTCGTCTGCCAGCGCCCCAAAGGCCACATCGGCGAGACCCACCTCGGCGAAGCCAACGGCTGGGTCAAAGCATGGTCCACCGAACCAACTCCCCGCCAGGGAAAGCGTCCACAAGCGATCAGCCCTTCAACCGGGGATCGACATTCCGAGCCATGGGAAGGGCCGCAGGGGCCGACGACCGACTGGTGGCCAGAGGTGGGTTGGTAGCGACCGCCTCCTGCCCGGGAGAGCGGACCTTGTCGAGGATCAAGGTGAGCGCATCGACGAGCGAAACCCCCTTGGCCTCAGCAATGGCCGAGAGGCGATCCCGGTCCGTCGAACGGATGCGGACCACGACCGTAGAGGGCTGCTTGGGAGGTGCCATAGGGTGAGACAATATCGTCTGCGGTAGACGTATACAACAGACGATATTGTAGTAGAATGATGGAGGGGGGAGGGGGAGTTGGGGCGTGGGCGAGGTAGGGCTTGCTACACGGGGGTGGTGTAGTGCATACCACTAGCGCCTTGTCCCGCCTGCGCCCGCCGAATCCTTTGGATGATGCAAGACCCACAACGGGCCCGATCGGGGCTTAGGCGCCCGTACAGCGGTTTGGCCATACGGGCGCCCGTTCGCCTCAATGATTCGGAACCGATGCTCGACGAGAACGGATGCTTGTCTGCGCGTACTGCGCCGCGTGCTGGGCGGTCGTCCCCTTGCTGAACAGTTCAGCCCACGGAACCTCTGGTAGATCACGAATCAAGAGGACGTCGGTGCTGGATTGTTTCCGTTGGCCGGTGTTCAGAATGCGGTTTACGTTCAACGTCCATTGGGCCCAAAGATCACGCCATGGTTCCGGTTCCTCGCCCAACAGTTCCTCGCACAGTTCCGCATTGCCAGGCCTGGCCAACTTCAACGCCGCGCCACGTTCACGCCATGCCTTGATGGCCTCGCCTCTGGCGTTGTCACGTTCTGCCCTGGCATCGCTGGCCATCTGCCAGACGTGAGCGCCCGTAGCCTCTATGGCCATCACGGCCATGTCGTCGGCCGCCTGACTGGCCCGCTCCGCCTTCGCTCGCAAGCTATGGGCCCGGAGCATCATCCCTACGTGATGCAAGGTGGCAGGGTCGCTAGGGCTACTCTCGTCGATACGGAACGGACCCTCATCACGTTTGCCGTCCCTGGCATGAATGCTCACCTCACGTCCATCGACAGTGAAGCTCGACGGGCTTGCCTTGACGTTGTGCACAGCGTTGCGGAGAACGCCTGCAATGTTCTCTGTTCGGACCATCTGGCCCGTGTCCGAATCTCTCCTGTATTCGTGGCCAGATTCGACGACGAAACTTGACTGATATGGATTCATGACTTTCCTTCTCTCTCGAATGAATAGGACCTAGGCCGCGCAAAGGCCTAGGGACTTGCTCGCTGTTCAGTTGCCAAAGGGCGAAGGTGCTACAGGTGCGACGCTACAGGGTCGATACGGCCCGTGCAAGCCCTACCTGTTGACGATCGGGCCCGATCGCGGCAATCGGCTCGAAACGTGAGCGGCGTGCCACATCGGGCCGTTTCGTCGTTGTCCCCAACCATGTCCACAACTCCCACGACATCGGGCCCGTGTTCGTCCTCGATGTCCAGATTCCTCGCCTTGCCCTGTTGACGTCTCGCACGGACCACGGACGGGATGACGTCATCGAAAGCGACGAGGGCCCACGGGGCTCGGGGAGGGAGGCGAGGGACACGGGCGCAACGCACACGGGCCGATCGGTTCGGGCGCCTAGCACAACGGGCACGGAACGCTAGGGGGTCACCACCCCAATCGGGCCGTTGGGGGGTTAGCCCCTACGACCGAACGGACGTTCTGGGGGGTAGCACCCCGAACAGGTGTTCGGCTGGGATTCTCTGAATCGACCCCTGCCATTCGACCTTTGACGAATCTGGCCACTTTTCGGCCCCAATCCCCAATCGACGTCCGGCCCTCCGCAAGGGGGGCCCTTGACGTTCTTGTACCCCCCCCCGAGTGGTGAGAAGGCTGGTCAGTGGTTCGCCCGCCATTGACCGGCCCTCTGACTGCCCAAGGTGGGTAGCCAGCAAAGGAGGTAGGCCATGGACGTCTACGTCGTCATTCCAGAGTCCCGGACCATCATGCTCGTCGAGGACTGCCCCAGCATCGCCGACGTGCTCCCCCGGCTCGATGAGCTGGGCTGTGAGTACCGGGCGTTCGACTGCTTCGAGGCGATGGAGCACTACGCCCTGAGCCTCGGACAGGCCTGAGCCATGTGGGCCATCGCGCCGATTGCGTTCGTCTTGTGCATCGGGGCCGCCCTGTACTTCTTGGGGCACCCCCTCCCCCCTCCCAATGATCCGCCCTACCCAGAGGAGTGAGCCATGGCCACCCTGATCACTGTCCGCCAGCCATACCCCAACGTCGTCGAGGCATTCCTCGGCGATGGCAACGATGGGGGGCAGGCCTACGTGCTGTGCCCCATCCCCGGGGGCCGTCCGCAGTTCGCTTTGCGGCCCTCCGGCCCGATGACCTCCATCGTCGATGCGCCGACCTGCAACACGGTCGCGGAGTTCACCCGATTCGTCACTGACCGATTCTGGACAAAGGAGGAGGCCCACTGAGGCCGATATTAGCTCCCTGACCTGGCCAAACGCCAGGCAGGGGTGCGAGGGGGGCTCGGAACTTCGCCCGGTTTCGAGCCCCCCTCATGCCCCTGTTGACGACCGCAACGGACCGCGGGAGAAATGGTCCCAACGACGAAAGGAGATGCCATGACCACATTCGTGGACAACATCAAGGTGGGGTCCCCCACATGGAAACGGGCCAAGGTGGCTGAGGAGCTGCTCTTCGCTGCCCGCCAGGAGATGGAGTCGGCCCATAACTCGGGGTGGGAGAACCACTACCGCGGCCAAGTGATCGGCCTGAGTCAGGCCCTGGCCATCATGGGCAACGGGCGCCTGCCCCTGGCCATGAACGTGTCGGACATCGCGCAGATGGCCTACGACACCTGCCGGACCATCGACTGGCAGTCCAATGGTCCGTTCCTGCCCACCTGCCTCGGCTTCGCCGATCGGGTCCGAGACCAAATCCGAAAGGAGTCCAAGTGAGCGTGACCACCATCAACACCAGACCCGAGGGGGCTGAGGATGGTCGGGAGATGTTGCTCGTATCCCGGCATCCCACCGAACCGGGCCGCTCCAAGTTCCTCACCGTGTTCGGCGTGCTCGTCAAGTGTGGGGAGCATGGCTGCCAGATCCGAGACGCCAAGGGGGTGGTCCATGGCTACTTCGCTTGGGACCCCGGCTTCGGATTCGAGCGCACTTGGACCCTCTGCGATCCGACCCCTATCCGGTCGTTCCCTGACGAGCTGGGCCCTGACGTCCCCCGATGGGTGATCGACATGGCCGAGACCAGCAACCACGCCCCCTATGACCTGTGGGAATGACCATGGACACCGACCCCAAGATCGACGCGTTGTTCGATCGCGCCGACGTTGAACAGTCCAAACGGTGCCCATCGGTCCGGTCCATCTGGACCCTGACCGACCGCTGCGATCCATGGGGCGACACCATGCAACATGCCTTTGCCCTGAACCGCCTGGGATGGCACATCGGGGCCACTGTCGACCCCACGTTCCACCCCGGGGCCTTCCCTGATTCCCTGTTGGAGATGGCGGTCGGGGACGAATGGCCTGATGCCCAGTACGCCGAGGGCTTCCTAGACGAGTGGATAACCGTCGAGGACGTGTCACAGGCCATCGCCATCTTGGGAGTGCTTCTCCATGCCCTAGAGATGGCAGGGCTGAGCTACTAGCCCCCCTCCCCCCACGATCGCACACATCGGTTCCGGACACTTCTGGAACATTCACCGAAAGGACCCACCATGGACACAACCGCCCCCTTCCCGCTCGATTGGCACGCCTGGCGCGCCGAGTGGGACGCCTGGCGTCAGGCGCACGCCGACCGCCTCAAGTCGACCGTCTACAAGTTCCATGGCCGCAACTTCATGACTGACGAGGTGCTGGGCGTGTGGCACGTCAACGGCCGCAACGTGGAGCTGTCCGCCGTGTACTTCGGCGTGAAGGACCCAGTCCGTTACATCGGAATCACCTTCGGCACGGCCGCCGGTTGTGACCGACCTGAGGCCCCCCTCGTCGCCAGCTTCGCCGAGCTGGAGCACGAACTAGGCCTTGACTGACCGTTCCGACCACGGACGGAATGCAACCAACCAACCAGAAAGGAACCAACCATGAGTAGCGAGACCATCCAATGGCTCAACACCAACACCCTGATCGGCCAGACCGACAAGCGAGGCAAGGCCTGGCACTACCGGGCCGACGATCAGGGCGACGAGCCCAACCACTACCCCGGATTCATCCCCATCGAGGATGTCCGCCGACGGCTGTTCCACTGGCACGCTGAGGAGCGCCAGATCTTCGTCCAGCTCCCCTGTGAGATCGACGAGATGACCGGCGTCAACAACGACGGGATGCCGGTCAAGATGGTGCAGCTGGCCGATCGCAAGGCCATCGCCCGATCCGACAACGGCCACGTCATGGGCCTGTTCAAGTCCGGGTACCTCCCCCACCAGTACGACGCCTGGCTGCTCGACCAAGTGGCGGCCTTGCTCGACGATGACCTGGGTATCACCTCCGGTGGCATCTTGAAGCAAGGGGCCATCGCCTGGGTGGAGGTGTCGGTCCCCGAGTCGATCACCACCCCCGAGGGGGTCATCTTCCGGCCCAACTTGCTCGCCACTACGTCGTTCGATGGCTCCATCGCCACCACCTACAAGCGGTGCGTGACCGACGTCGTGTGCGACAACACCCGAGCCTCTGCCCTGTCCGAGAAGGGCCAGACGGTCAAGATCTACCACACGTCTGGCTCCAAGATGCGCCTGGCTCCCGCCCGTGAGGCCCTGGCCATGGTCCACACCCTGGCCGATGACTTCGCCGCTGAGGTGGCCCAGCTCTGCGCCACCACGGTCACCGAGGCGCAATGGGGCAAGTTCCTCGACGCCTGGGTGGAGATGCCCAAGGAGGCGGGCCGCGGCAAGACCATGGCCGAGACCAAGCGGGCCCAGCTCGATGGCCTGTGGCGCCACGACAACCGCTGTGCTCCCTGGCAGGGCACGGCCCACGGCGTGCTCCAGACGGTCAACACCTGGAGCCACCACGTCATGAACATCCGCAAGGACACCCCCCGATCCGAGCGCAACATGCTCCGGGCGGTCGATGGCACCACGGCGGCCGAGGATGCCGCCGTGTTCGCCACCCTGTCCAAGGTCCTGACGGGAGTCTGACCATGTATGGGTGCGGCGCCGACGACTGCATCGAGTGCTACCCCCTCGTCTATCAGTGCGAGTGCGGGTACGAGTTCGACCCGCCCGTGCCGAACGGTGGCCCCGAGCCCGATCACGAATGTCTGGAGGATGACGATGGCGAGGAAGCGCGCTGAGGGACCACCGCGATGCCGGTGGTTCCTCGGCTGCACCAAACCAGCCGACGGCACCATCACCCACCCAATCCTGGGTGACGTGCCCTGTTGCCAGCGTTGCGCCGATCACGTCCGACTGGCCCTTGACCCGTTCCCCCAACCACGGAAGGAATGACCCCATGACCACGATCACCGAGTCCATCGACCTGTCCGCCCTGAGCGAGGAGAACGACAGTCTGGAGGTGGGCGATGGCGTGACCCTGCGCCTCCGCATCTACCCCGATGATTCCGCCTCGATCAACGACTACCCCGACCTCTATGGGCGCATCGAGCACGCGCCTACCTCCAACTACGGGCGGGACGGCATGTTGATGTCCCGTCCTGATGGCTTCACCGGGAACGCCGAGAAGCTGGGGGTCGGGCAGTCCTACGACCGCTACTGGTGGGAGCCCAGCCCTGAGGGCCCCAAGCGCGGCACTCCCGAGTTCGCCAAGGGGCGCCAACAGGTCCTCGACCTCCTGGAGTTCGGCTTTATCGGCGTGGTCCTGGAGCGTTGGGAGCGATGCGACCACTGCGGGACCGAGCGCATGACCGAGAGCGCCTCGCTGTGGGGCATCGAGAACAACGCCGACGAGGCCTACCTGCAAGAGACGCTCCGCGAGCTGCTCGATGAGATCAACGACAACATCAAGCGAAAGGAACAGCAATGACCGACATGACCTGGCCCCAAGATTCCTGGCCCGACGCCGATGACCTGGACGAGGGGGGCGACCTGGACCACGCCAACATCGAGCCCGAGCCCGAGCCCGAGCCCGAGCCCGAGCCCGAGTTCTGTCAACGCCTGCGCGCCCTGGCTGACTTCCTGGCCACACGGCCCCTACTCGCCCAGAGGGCCGAGCGCGCCAACGCATTATCAACGATGTACCTGTTCGCCACCAGCCCTGCCCAGTTCGGGGCGCTGTGTCGCGCTCTGGGCTCTGGTGAGAAGTCGACCGACACCAACTACATCAGCCTGACCAGAGAGGTGGCCGGGTTCAGATTGCAGGCGTATGCCACGCACGCTGGCATCTGCGAGAAGGTGCAGACCGGGACGCGCACCGTGATCAAGGACGTGTACCCGGCCCACGTCGAGCCCGCCCACATCGAGGTGGTCGAGCCCGTGTATGAGTGGATCTGCCCCGACAGCTTCCTGTCGCTGGGCCTGGGCACCGAGGTGGCCGATGCCTGACTACGACTGGCTCCCTCACCCCGCGTTCACCGAGCGAGAGGGCCACGCGGCCTGCGTCGTGCTCTCGGTGCTCTCCGAGGTGACCAGCGAGGACGCCATCGTGCCCTCGTCGTTCGAGCGTCACCTCACCCAGCTGGCCCTCCACTGCGACGACCGGAACCTGGGTGTCCTGGTCAATGCGTTCGGGCCCGTCGCTGACGCGGTCTGGATCTACAAGAACCAGCCAGGCGGCCTGGAGATCCTGCGTCAGCGGTCCCAGCTGTGGCGCGGCGGATCGTGGGGGTTCTGATGGCGCGCCGAGAGGGCTACTGGGCCGAGCGCCGAGCGGCCAATCCCATCCTCATCGACCGCGAGGTGGCCCGCCATCGAGCGCGAGCCGACCTGACCCGCAAGTACCCCGACGAGTACAAGCGCCTCGTTGCCGAACACATGGAGGCCATGCGCCTCCGACGAGAGGAACTGAACAGTGATCCGTGAACTGGTCGCACTGCTGGATCTGACCGATCAGCCCTACCGCCACGACACCGACATCTTGGGCTCGCGATCAGAGTTCTTGGAGTACGGCTCCGAGCATGACCCCGAGCGTCGAGTCCGAGTGGCCATGGTCGAGACCGACTCGTCCTACCTGTCGGTCCATGTCTCTGGCGACCTGGCCGCCCGCGGCGAGATCGCTCAACACCTCCGCACCCTGTCCAACATCATCGAGAAAGGAACCTGACCATGCCCATGAATCCCGAGGTGAAAGCGGCCTGGGTGGCCGCGCTGCGGGGCGGCGAGTACGAGCAGGGGGTTGGCTACCTCTGCCAGGAATCCCCCGCCGACCCGAGCGTCCGCGAGTTCTGCTGCCTGGGCGTACTGTGCGACCTGGCGGCCAAGGCCGGAGCGACCAGTGGATGGATCCAACCCGTGATCATCCCTGCCCCACCGACGGAGTACGAGCGCCGATCGTTCGGGGTGTTCCGAGAGCTGACTCTCGGGGAGGACGTGGGTGTCGAGTACGCCGCCCTTCCCGCATCGGTCCGCAACTGGGCCGGGCTCGTTGATCGACAGCCCGAGGTCATCGACCCGCTGTGGAACACCGATCCCGACTGCGGTGCGTCAGAGTGGGTCGACATCATCGAGCTGAACGACGACCGCGGCTGTTCCTTCGAGGAACTGGCCGAGCTGATCGAGCGATCACTGTGACCGGCTCCATGGTCAAGACCATGATCGGCACCGAGGACGAGCCGCGCAAGCTGCGGGTCCTACGGCTGCTCAAGATGCGCGGGACGCGCTCAGCGAGGTTCGGTGGGCAGTACCACTGGGTCGACAATGACCTGACCGGCTGGGTCGATGGCCCGATGATCTGCCATCCCGCCATCGGGGGGTCCGAGGGTCTGCGCCGCCTGCGTGAGTTGCGGGCCGACGGCTACATGATCGAGATGCGCCGCCATCCCGACCGCAAGCGGACGACCAGACAGTATCGGCTGCGCTGATCCGTGCTACACTACCGATACATCTCACCGAAAGGAACCGACATGGTCGATGTGACGACACGCGAAGTCGCCATCGAGATGGCCCGCAACTACCTGCTCTGGCGCGCCGGGGCTGAGTGCCCCCGCGGTGTCGCCGCGCTCGCCCCCCCGGCCAAGCGCGATGACCCCCAGTTCCGTCTCCGCTACGTCGAGCGCATCCTGGAGCTGCTCATCGGCGAAGGCACGATCGAGGCGGAGATGACCGAGCTGCGTCAGGCCTGCTTCGATGACTGGGCGGCGCGCTGTGAGGCCGACTTGGACGCCTACGAGGGCGCGGGCGATTGGATCGAGCGATGAGACACCTCTGGAAGCTGTCTACAGCGGTGCTGCTGGTCCTGTTCCTGGGCCAGTGGACACTGATCACTGAGCTGAGGGACCAGATCAAGCGTCTGGAGGTGTGGCAGTGAAGGTCGCCCGCATGCTCACCATCGAGATCTTCGACGCCCCCGACGACTTGGACCTGGACGAGTACTTGATCAACCTGTCCAACGAGGTGGGGCGCACCATCTCCCAGCAGGCCGCCATCGAGATCCGCATCGCCGACACCGTGGCCGACGGCCAGATGTTCATGCGCCTCTACCGCAAGGTGGCCAAGCGATGATCTGCGGAGAGGTCATCCACAACGTGGTGTGCGAGAAACACCCACGCGGGCGCGGTGTCATCTGGACCGCCGCCGCCATGGTCGGGGGGCTCACCATCACCGGGGCGGGACCGTCCAAGGTGCAGGCCCTCGCCGACTTCCGTCATCGCGCCAACGCCCGCTGGCTGTGGTGTGAACGCCAGAGCATCGAGGAGGTGACGCTGTGAGTTGGTCGCAACAACGCGAGGACATGCTGCGGCAGGTCTGGATCGCCCATACGGCGCACCCGTTCGACTTCTGGCGGGCCGATGCCATGTTCGGCGACGCCGTCGACAAGGTCAGCGAAATGACCGACTGTGACTGCGACGAGGCCGAACCTGACGACTTCGCCGTGCACTTCCCCGACCTTGGTGAAGTCACCAACGCCTTGGCCTTGGCCGAACTAATCGAGACACGACTGGACGCCGAGGAGCCCGACCTCCTCATTATCCGCGAGTCGATTGCCCTGTTGGTCCAGGGCCTCAATCGTTCCCTCCCATGAAAGGACATCCATGACCGAGATCATCCCCGCCTACCTCCTCGACGACGACGAGACCACAGAGGTGCAGGCCCTCATCGACTCCGAGATGGCCATCGACCCCGACGGCCCGACCCCGGACAATCGCTGGCAGATCGACGGCATCAACACCGCCGAGTGGGCAATGCGCCACGTCCGCGGCGCCACCAAGCAGATCGACGGCATCCACGAACAGGCCGAGGCGTTCCGCGCCGAGCTGCGCGATCGCCTGCGTCGGGTCGACGAGTGGGAGGAGCAGGTGTCCAAGACGCCGCGCCGCACCGTCGACTTCTTCACCTACCACTTGGAGTCCTACGCCCACGAAGTGCGCCGGGAGTCCGACGGCAGGATCAAGACCTTGACCCTTCCCTCCGGCAAGGTCACCACCCGCGAGGCGTCGGGCCCCGTGGTCGAGATCGCCGACCATGACGCGCTGCTCGGCTGGTTCAAGCGCAACACCTCCGACCTCGTTCAGGAGTTGGTCATCAAGACCACCGAGAAGGTGCTCATCTCCGAGGCCCGCCCCTATCTGAGGATCGCGCCCGCCTCCGACTACGGGCCCGAGGTCGTGGTCGACGCCGACGGCCAGCCCGTCCCCGGCGTGACCATCAAGCACCCCCAGATCACCGCCAAGGTGGTGCCCGAATGACCGCCCCCGTGCCCGACTACGGCGCCATCGACCAGGCCAAAGCCCTCGCTGACATCGTCGACAAGTTCGCCCAGCCCCCTGCCGAGCTGGTGTCCAAGCTGCCCAAGGGCAGGCGGGACGACAGCAAGCCCAAGAGCAACTGCAACGTCTGTGGGACCTACCACCAGCAGGGCTTCATTCACCTCGACTTCGTAGGGCACGGCGACATCACCTTGATGCTCATCGCCGCTGATCCGATGTGGACGTGGGAGCCCCTGGCCTATGCCCCCGATGGCGGGCCGATGACGCGCCGAGCGGGCCCGCTGCTGGAGATGTGGGGCAAGCTGACCGTCCATGGTGTGACCCGGATCGGTGTCGGCACCTGCGAGGCCAGCAAGGACGAGAGCGCCAAGGAGCTGATCGGGGACTTCCTCCGCAACGCGGCCATGCGCTTCGGCTTCTGCACCAAGCTGTGGTCCAAGACGGCCGGGATGCCCGACATGGACGACGAGCCAGCGGCCCCGCCAGCAGCATCGAGTCGTCCCGCTGCCAGCGCGGCGCAATCGAACGATGCCTTCGAGTCAGCTGCCCCCGCCCGCCCCCCGGCCCAGCAACCAGCTCGGCCCGTGAACCCGGACCCACCTAGTGGTGGCCTGCCACCACCACCGGAGTTCAACCTGGAGATCTACGAGGTGCTCGACGGCTTCACCCCGTCGATGGTGGCCAACTTCCGGGCCTGGGCGATCGAGCAGAAGATCAACCTCCGCAAGGCCCCCCTCACCGACGACGAGCTGATCAAGGTCACCGTCTATCTCCAGACCTTGGTCGAGGCCAGCGAGGCGCCAGTGGCGCATCCTCCCGGCCAGGAACCGTTCTGATCCACCCAACCCAACAGAGAGGAACCACCCATGACTGACATCACCAAGTGCAAGGTCGTTGGATTGACCTTCACCGAGCGTTACCCCGACTGGTGCTACGAGTTGGCCGATGCCCTGGAGGCCGACACTCATCTCGGTGAGTCGCTGCCCGTCGTGCTCAAGGCCAACCCGGCCAACAAGTTCGACTCCGACGCCATCGAGGTCCACGTCCCCTTCCTGAACTCCATGGTCGGGCACGTCCCACGCACCCACAACAAGCCCATCGCCGAGGGGATGCGCGCTGGGTACATCTACCTGGCCGAGTTGGCAGTACGCATCCATCCCGACCATCCCGAGAACCCCGGGCTCGACATCACGATCAAGAGGATGTGAGCCATGAGGGTGCCTGAATCGAGTCAGCTGGTCAAGCTGCCCAAGTGGGCGTTCCACTACATCCGCCAACTGGAGGACAAGGTCGAGACCCTCTCTTGCCAGGTGGAGGCCATCAAGGAGGACGACGACTCCGATGCCTGGCTCCGGGTGGGGATCGACGGCTACAGGGGGCTCGGCAAGCGACCCAACGTGGTCTTCGTGGACCACCGCTACCACAAGGGAATCTCGGTGCGGACCATAGGGAACGGCATCGAGGTCATGGGGGCGGGGATGCTCGTCCTTCGCGGCCGAGCGTCCAACGTCTTCGAGATCGAGGTGGAGGATCGGTGAGCGACCTGGAGGACTTCTCTGACCTGCTCTGCTACGCCCTCCTGCGCCATCGCCTCTGCCTGTGTGAGGGGCTCGGAGCCCCTGAGCCGATGTTGGTGGGGGTGCGGCGCGATCGCATCGGCTTCGTCTCCCCCATCGTGGACCATGAGACCGGGAGATTCCGCGACGGCATGGACGCCGAGGAGTCCATTCATGAACTGGCCTCGTTCGCCGCTGTGGCTCGCATGGATCGTTGGGCGATCGTCACCCCCATCATGCTGCCTGGTGGCGTGGTGGGGCGGATGGGGGTGGAGGTGACGGCCTATCGCCACACCGGGCAGACTGGTTCGGTCTGGACGGTCCCTCTGGCCCGTGACGATGACGGCATCGACCAACTGGTGGGTGCCCAACGGCGCCTTCGCCGCCCGACCGCTCGACAGTCGAGCTGGTTCCAGAACTGTGTGACCCAGCGCCGACGGGACAAGGAGCTGACCTTCAAGTCTCTCCGGGTGTTCCTGGAGCGCGCTGACGAGCACTACGACTATGTGATCCCGTGGATCACCGAATGATCGGAGCACCGATGATCAACGAAACGACCGGCCCGTGAGGGGCCTGACGTTCGGAGCGACGGTGGCTGCGGCCCTCGTTGCCTTCGCCGTCCCCGCCAACGCCGCCGTCCCCGAAGAGATGCGTCCCCTGGGGTACTTCTCCTTCCAGCGTGGCTGCGCCCCTGACGATGTCGAGTGCATCGTGCGCGACGTGTGGCCCGACGACCTGGAGGAGCGGGCGCTCGCCGTGATCTTCGGGGAGTCCCCTTCTGGGGTTGTCGCTCGGACATTTGCCGACGGTCGGCGCTGCAAGGAGTACGGGGGGGACCTCCGAAAGACGGGCCCCAACGGGGAGATCGGCCCCATGCAGATCTTCTACGAAGCCAACCGGCGCTTCATCAAGCGGCTCGGGTACACCAAGGCCGACCTGTTCGACGTCCGGGTGAACATCACCGTTGGCTACGAGTTGTATCGACAGTCCAAAACGGGCTGGCGTAACTGGACGTGCGCCAACCGATCATGGGGGAGAAAAGGATGAGCAGGTGTGTGATGTCGGCAAGACGAGAAAGGGACCCTGATGGACTTCATCCGCGGTGATGGCCCCGGCCATCCCCACAACGAACCACCGACCGAGTCGGAGGCGACCGGCAATGGCTGGGTGGTCTGCACCCCCGTGTTCAAGGGGGCCGACATCGTCAAGCGGCGGCTCACCCCTGCCGACTGGGACTGGTACGAGCGCCTCGGCGGCACGGCGCGCATCGTGCCCCAGGCCGTGCTCGACGAGAAGGACTGGGAGCTGGGCGTCACCGTCGTGGCTGATCCGCCGCCCGTCGTCGTGCCGCCCGTGGTGGTCCCCCCGATCGTTCTCCCCCCCCTCCCCCCGCTGGTGGGACGGGAGCCCTGGCTGACCAACCCCAACCTCTTCTGGAACAGGCGCCTCCCCTCCACGACCCCTGCCAACCCCTACTCGGCGGCCTATCGGGACCGGATCGTGTCGTACCTGCGGACCATCGGGGCCTACAACGTGCAGGAGTCGATCTGGCCCAACACCAACGGCTTCACCTGCCCGATCTACATCGCCGACGCCTCCACCCCAAAGGTGTACGTCGACTTCGGAGGAGGCTGGCACGGCTCGACGCGCGCCGACGGGACCCGGATCATCGACGGGGCGGTCACGGCGTACATGAACCGCAACGGGGGCATCCGCATCCCCCGTGGGGCCAAGGTCTCGCCTGCCGCCGACCATGAGCTGGCCGTCTATGACTCGGTCGACAACGTGCTGTACGAGTTCTGGTGCTGCTTGGAGCCCGGGCAGACCGTCACCGACATCGAGGGCGGCATCGGGCCGTCTCGCCAGGTGAACCCCACCAACAACTACCAGACCATGACCGCGGGGGTGATGGAGAACTTCGCCACCACCGCCAACGGCCGCTTCATCGACACCCCGGGCTACGCCAACAAGCTGTGGGGGACCGCGGCCACCGGGCTCACCTACACCGGAGGTCGGATCACCCCCTACGACATGGACTCAGGGGTCATCGCCCACGCCATCGACATCTCGCTGCCGTTCAACCTGCGCTGCAACGAGTCGAGCTGGCCCGCCTGGCGCAACGACTACGGCTCGCTCAACAACACCCAAGGCCCACCCGAGGGCCTGCGCTTTCGTCTCCCCGCCGCATTCGACCACACCACGCTGGCCAACCCCTTCGCCCGCATGGTCGCTCGCTGTCTGCGCGACTACGGCGCGGTGATCAACGACAACTCCGGCAAGGCGTCGATCCGCTTCGACTCCTCCATCGGCTTCACCTCGATGGGCAAGCAGGACCCGTGGCCCAGCCTGTTCGCCGCCAAGGAGATCTCCTATGCCTCGGCCGGTTCCGGCGCCGAGGCCATGTACCAGTCGCAGCGCAACGTCCGGGTGGCGCTGGCCCAGATCCCATGGGAGCAGATCAGCTTCCTGCCATCGGGCTACGGCCGCAATCCAGGAGAGCTGCTGCCATGATCTAGGAGCCTGGGGCGGGAGCTGGAATCTACCTACCTTTCGCCCAGAGTGAAGATCCACCTGCGTCACTTGTCAGCGTCAACCGGCGAAAGGCCCGGACCATCCCGATCTGCAATATCGGGACCGGGCCGAGGAAGTAACCGAAGGTGGATCGGCGCCCCAGGCACCTGGGAACGAGGTGCGAGACTGCTGGACCATGAGGTTCCGGCTGTCTCGCACCGTCATCCGCGATGTGATCATGGAGGGCTATGGGGGGTCCGAAACCGACCCCCCATGGGATCAGGCCCTCCGGGTCAAGCTGTCGTTCGCTGCTCGCCAGTCCACCGCTCACGCCCTGACGTTCGACTGCCCCCTCGACTGCGCCGTAGCCATCGAGCGGTACGTCTGTTCATTGGCCATGAGCCGCCACTCCCACCCGCGCTACCTGCGAGCGCGAGCGTCGATCCGCAAGCAGATCAAGCGGTGGTCCAATCATCCGGCCTACCGCGGCCAAGGCATGGCCGAGATCCACGCCGACTACCTGTCGGGCTGGATGGAGCCGAGCGGCCGAGTGATCCCCACCATGGCCGAAGCGAGTGATGAAGCCATCCCCGTGCGCCTGATGCCCATGCCCCAGCGCCACCGCACCATGCAGATCACCCTGTGGGAGATCGAGGCGGCCACCGACTGGGACGAGTCGATCTGGGTCAGCGCAGGGGTGTGAACAACCCGGGGGCGTACTCGCTCTCATCGAGGAGGTCCTGGATCATGAGGCCCTGCATCCCCGGCACCGTCAGCTCTCGCTCGGCGTAGCTCTGATCGGTCATCGACGCCGCGCCGAAGTCGCTCAGGCAGTTGAAGGCCAGGGCGCAGGCGTCCACCTGGTCGTCGTGCTTGCCTCGGGGGAACCGCTCGAACTCGACGACGAGAGCCTCGGTCCATGAGGTGCGGTCGACCACGTAGACGTTGCCGACGAACTGCTGAGAGGCCAACCCCCGGGCCCGCTCCTCCTTGTCGCCTGCCGCGGTGAGGGCCTTGAAGTCGAACCCCGACAGGATCGTGGCGTAGCGGGCGGTCGTTGCCTTGCCTGCACCGGCCCGCTCTTGCTCCATGCGGATCTTGACCGTGGTGCCGTCCTCGACCGCGGTCCGCACCACCAACTCCTCCACCTCGCCAGCGTGGCGGCGCACCCGCTTGATGTCGGAGATGATCGTCTTGCCGTTCCACAGGCGATCGAGACGGGCCCCGACGGTCCAGTCACCAGCGCGCGCCGTGGCCGCGAGGTCCCAGGCCCTGATCGACTCCTTGATCTCCTCGGGTCCAGCAGGTGGGCGCATCTCCCATCGCTCGCGCTCGAACAGCCCGCCGGAGCGACCCATCGGACGCCCTTGGTACTGGGACTCCCAGGTGAACCCGCCATCGTTGGCGTAGCTGGCAGCCCGGAGCGACTCCAGGGTCTCCTTCGGCCACATCTCGGGCCACAGTGCTTCGCCGTCGGACCGTCCCAGCTCGTCGACCCACAGATCGGGGTCCTCGCCTTCTGGGCATTCAGCCAGGGCCGGGAGCCAGATCTCTTCCCACTGATCGCCGCCCTGGGCCATGGACTCCTGCCAGCGGCCCCACAGATCGTCGTCGCCCCAGCGCGAGAAGATGGCCACACAGACCCCACCGGGCATGAGGCGCGAGCGGATGGTGCCGTTCCAGCGGCCCCACAGCTTGTCGGACTCGGCCTTGGAGGGGGACTCGGGGTTCTTGAACGGGTCGTCGAGCACCAAGAGGTGAGCGCCACGGCCGATGATGTCGCCGTCGATGCCCACCGAGCGCATCGTGCCCCCGTGCTTTTCGATGGCCCAGCGGTCGGCGGCGGTGTTGTCGGGGGAGACCTTCACCCCGAACAGCTCGGGGCCGAACTCCTTGAGCAGGTCGCGAGCGGCGCGCCCGTGCTCCTTGGCCAGCTCGTCAGCCTTCGAGATGAGCATCGAATCGAGGGTGGGGCGCATCCCGTGGAACCACGCCGTCATCACACGCGAGATCGAGACCGACTTCGAGTGGCGCACGGGGCAGTGGACGTAGAAGAACCGCTGCTTCTGCGATGGTCCGATCGACAGCAATAGCGGCATGATGCGCGAAAAGACGAGGGCCATGTGGCGGGTGGGGAGGTAGCTGTCCCCCATGGCGTAGTGGCCGAAGCGGATCGGGGTCCCCATCTTGGCCATCTGCTGGCGGATGCGGGGATCGAGGTGCTCGTTCATGACGCTTCGTCGATGATGTCGGCGTCGATGATGTCCCCCTCCAGCATCCGCAGTGCCATCTGCTGGGTGTCAGGAGTGGTGAGCAGTTCCCCGATGACCAATACGGTGGCCTGGGCGATCTGGATGGGAGATTGGCCGGTCTGACCGAACTGGCCCTTGACCATGACCCGCTCGGTCCAGTCCTCACTGCGGTGGCTGAGCCAGTACTTGGCCGCCTCCAGATTGCCGCGCTTGGCGCTCTTGAAGATGGCCGCCTCGACGTCGGCGTTCTGCATCTCGGTGGCGTCGCGGACCTCGGTGGCGAAGTCCTTGTCCTCGGCCAGCGCGGCACGCACGGCGCGCGGGGCGTGCCCGCAGAGCACGGCGGCGTGCGCCGGTCGCTCCCCCTTGGCTATCTGCTTGACGTATTCAGCCTTCGCATCGAAGTCCATCCCCGACAATGTAGGGCCTGAGCAGGTCAGCCCACACCGAAGCCCACACCGTGACCTCGAACGGCGGGGTGCCGACCGACTCGTTGAACTGGTTGAGGGTGAGGGTCATCCCTGACAAGAAGGCAACCGCGGTGGCCTGGTTCAGTTCTCCGAACACACTGGTCATCGAGTCGCGCACCATGGCGTAGGACTGGTCCCGGCCCGGGTCGGCCACTCCGCTGGTGACGGCGTCGAACACGACCTTGAGGCTGTCGAGGGTCTCGGTGACCTCCTTGGCCACCGGGCGCAGCGCCGGTCGTTCCGGCACGAACAGGGCTTCCGCTGGGCGCGGGGGCTCGGCCCAGAACCATCGCCGCAGCCAGTCGAGCATTCAGTTCTCCCCGAGGGCGACCCGCACTGAGCGCAGGAGGGCCATGAGGATCATCGCTTGAGACTCCTGGACCTTGAGCACGGCCTTTTGGGAGCTGTGGAGGGACTCCAGCACGGTGTGTTCCATCCGAGCATCGGCCACCTCGACGTCGGCCCAGGCCTTGCGGTCGGGGGCCGCTGTGAGGTCGTCCAGATTGCGAGCGCGCAGCATGGCCTTGGCGTGCTGGTTCTCCAGCTCGGCCTTGGCCTTGGCTGCCTTCTCTCCGAGGATCTTCAACACGGCGACGGCATCGTCCATCTCGTCGTGGAGCATGGCGAGGTGCTGTTCGATCTTGTAGGGCGAGGCGACGATCGACGAAGCGATGTGCGGCTCGCGCTCACCCAGCTTGCTCATCGCCACCCACCTGGGAGTAGAAGGCCCGCTCAGCGTCCAGGGTCTCGTTTGCCGTGTCCTTGGAGACCTCCCAGATGACGAGAGCCCAGGTGAAGGCCAGGGCGGCACCGAGCGAGAGGGCAGGGAGGGCGAGACCGACGGCGATCCAGGTGAGCGCCCAGGTGGCTACCGTGGCCCACGCCGAGGCGCAGTAGGCGCACTGTGCCAGGTAGCGCACGTTGAACAGGCGCCAGTTGGGCAGCTTGGGGACCAGCCAGTCGCGCAGCGGGGCGGCCACCTGTTCGTAGATCCACAGGCGGCCGATGGCCCATCCGGTGGCGCCGATGATCAAGATCATGGGGAGGACACTCATGGCGCTACACTATCGACACTGACGTCCTTGATCAACAGCTCGACGCGCTCGCGGCCGTGCTGGGGGGGCAAGAAGGCCAGCAGCTTGACGTGCTTGCCGGAGTCCTCGGGGAGGAACTTCCCCTTGACCAGGCCATCTACCAGACTCTTCACCGTTGGAAGGGCGTTGCCGGGGTCCTGGAGGATCGTGCCTTTGCGCTGGAACGTCGACACCCAGATCTCAACCTGCGAGAGCGGCGGCAGGTTCGCAGTCCGGGCAGCCGCCAGGGCACTCGTCCTCCACAGCTTCTTCATCTCGCTCATGTCCCAGTGCGACAACGTCCGCTCCTCGTTGAGGCTCATCGGCCTCACCGGGATCGTCAAGACCCACTGTCGGTGCGGATCGGTCGCGCAGTAGGTTGGCCACGTCGCTTCCCCGGACGGTTCCGGCCCAGATGCCGTGACTCTGGTTCGTGGTCGTGGCGAAGTTGTCACAGGCCTCCCTCACGATGCACGCCGCGCACATCGACTCGGCAAAGTCTCGCGTCTCGGCGAACTCCTTCTTGTTGGCCGGGAACCACGGATTGGCCACCTGGCCGTTCTTGAGGGGGTACTCCTGCTGGCCCTTGCACAGGCCGAACACCGCCCAAGAGGCCAGCTCCTCTGGTCCGAAGCGGATCAGGAACTGGAGTGCGAGTCGGGCCACTACGAGGTGAGCGAGGGCGCCGAAGGGGTACGCATGGGTTAAGTGTATGTCAAGGCGCCCGGACGCGCAGAGACCCGCCCGGTGCGGACGAGCGGGTCTCTTGCTTGACTCCCGACGAAGAGAGTGTCCGAATACTACGCGCCGGGTGGCGGAGGTGGGAGCTGCGGGGTGACCGTCTTCGCGTAGGTCGGGGGCTTGGCCACGCCGAGGAGCCATCCCAGCTTCGGGTTGACCCGCTCGATCATTCGGACCAGCGTGTAGTACGCCGCCGTGACGATCCCAGCGATGAGCATCGTGACCGACGCGGCCGCATCCTCGTCGACGACGAAGCCGGTCTTGCGTGAGACGTAGGTGAGCGCGGTGCCGACGACGATCGGGACGTAGGTGCGGATGTGGGAGATGAGCTGGTCACCGAACACGGGACCTCCTTAGGTCGTTTCGGCCACCGTAGAGATGGGACGCCCTCAAAGGCACTGCCTCAAGCGCTGGGGGCGATGGCGATGTGGGTGTAGATGCCACTGGTCATGCCGGGGCCGCTCGGCATCTGGCCGGGGTTCCAGACGCCGTAAGCGGCCCCGGATTCATACCTCGCCACGATCGTGCCCCCGCCAGAACTGGCAGGTGTGTACCCCGTCGGGTCCGACAGCGCCCCCACATCAGCGATCCCGTGGGCGAAGAACGTCCACCTGCGCGTGTACGGGAGGGTGTGGGTCAGGCCGTTGATCTGCGTGCCAGCAGTGACCGATGTCGAGGTGGCGGCGGACGGGGGGAACGTCGAGGGGTCGGCGTACCCCGTGATGTAGTTGTACTGCATCGTCAGGAACGCCGACGTCGCGCAGGTCACCGTCCAGGTGGCGGCGTTCTCCGACGCTCCCGCCACGCGCCACCAGGCCGTCGTGGAAATCAAGCCGTTGACCACCGAACTGATGAGGTTCCAGCCGACCCCAGGGCTCGCCGTCGGGGCCGTCCCCGACGTCACCCTCGCCGTGGCGAAGAACAGGATCAGGTCGCCCAGGGCTGGATCGGTGGTTCCACCAGGAGGAGTGAAGGACGTGCCTGCGGCCCCAGCCACCCAGATGTCGTTGAGGTACGAGTCGGGGGCGGTGGTCCCGGGGCCGCCTGGCGGACCAATCGAAGGGTCGCACTCCACCTCGATGCTGATCGGGTCGACGAGCAGGCCATCGAAAGCGTCCCCATCGTTCGATCCCGTCACCTGCGAGATGCAGAACACCTCAACCATTGCGCGCAGGTCGGTAATGGTCGGGACGGTGCCCGTGATGGCGGCGACGACTTCCGTAGCCGCCTGGGGATTGCCTGGCCCACATGATGCGTTGAAGGTGCAGTCGCCAGTGTCGGCGTCGACCCAGACATCGAGGTCGACCCAGCTGTTCCCTGTCATGAGGAAGAAGGTGGAGAGGGTGGGGCCGGTTCCTGAACTGCCGCCGATCAAGGCATAATCGTTGCCCAGAATCCGGGCGAACGAAACCTGGACGGTGGCGCGCTCGGTCGACATGGTCCAGCCACTGACCGAGCGCCCGAGGATCAACTGGCACGTCACCTGGGGCGGAGAAGTCGCTGGGTAGTAGAGCGGATAGACCCTGGTGGTGGCTCGACTGCGGCGGCCAGCGGTCGGGACGGTGCGGTACAGGAGGTGTCCGTTGAGACCCGAAGGGTAGGTAACCGGGCCCGCCGACACCATGAGCTGGCTGCCGGACGTCGAGTAGTTCGTCGACCCCGATTCGATCTCGACGTCCAGGCCGGAGAAGGGGAACAGGACCGGGATACAGCCCGGGAGTGCCCGCGGAAACATGCGTATGCCAGGGTGCATCTACAGGGCCGTGTACTTGGGGTGGGCGGTGAGGTTCTCGCAGTTCCCGACGGCCAGGAAGGTCAGATACACCTCATCGCCCGGGTTGCAGAGGTGGTTGATTCCCAGGTCGGCGCGGCGCGTGTCACCCGCCTCCAGGGTCACCGTGGAGATGGTGGTCCCGTTGACCTTCAACTCCAGGGTCGTGTCGCCGTCACCGGCCACCAGGCACGACAGGTTGAACGAGGTGATCACGCCGCGCGCCGAGATCACATAGGCCGGGGTGTCGGGAGGGTCGGGCATGGTGTCGATCAGGCCCTCCTGTGAGAAGGTCAGCGACTGCTCGTCGACTTGGCCGCGCGAACCAATCTGGCCGATCACGGTGACCGGCGATGCCGAGCTGGATCGGCCCCCCGCACCACCAATCGACATGCGGTTCAGCCAACGCCCGAAACGCTCCTCCAGGTCTTCGCTGATCGTCATGAACTCGGTGACGAACGTCGGGTCGCCCTGGCTGTCCTCCGACACCGACAGCGAGACCAGTCGGATGGGGGCCTCGACCGTCCCGATGGCACTGTCGACGGTGAGCCAGTCCCCCACGAAGAACGAGTGGTAGGGGGTGTCGGCGTAGCTGGTCGGCTCGATGGCGGCCGTCAGGGTCACGGTGGAGTACTCGGCGCGGCTGGCAACGGCGTTGCCGATCACCAGGGCGTTGTCCCGTGAGATGTCGCCGAGGGACAACAGGGAGGCCTTGGTGGGTCCGTCGCCGAACCAGGATTCGGTCCACCCCTCGGCCGATTCGATGAGGACCAGCGAACCCTCTTGGAACATCACCTTCGTGGAGGCTTCGGTGAGGTTCACCGCGGCCTCTAGGGCGATCGCTCGAACCGTCCCGAACGTCCCGAGGACCGAGAGGTCGGTGGCGACCGGGTTGATGTTGCTCCCCTTGTTCCAGACGTGCAGGACGTAGCCGGTCACGTCGCAGGAGAAGTCGATCTGGCTTTCGGCCATCTGCTTGAGCACGTCAAGGATGGTGCGTCCGATCTGGAACGTCTGCTCGAACAGGCGGAGGTCTTCGTCCCAGGCCGCGCCGGATGAGTCGGTGGTGTCGGTGAACGTCCAGGACCACTGGGTGAGGAGGTTGAAGCGTTGGTTCTCCTCGATCAAGATCCTCAGGATCTGACCTGGCGTGAAGTACGGCGCGACGGCTGGACGGGGCAGCATCCTGATGTCGAGCGAGCCCCCGGTCTTGCCGACCAGATTCCCCCCGTCGGCCAGTCCTTGGGATGGGTCGCCGATGTCGGGGGAGCCAATGGCCGGGACGGCGAACACCGTCATGATCAGCCCCCCGGGGTTCACTCCCCCTGATGCCAGTGGGGAGTTGGTGGCCTTCATGGAGATGATCCGCCCCGCCAGATCTCCCTCAAAGGTGTAGGCGTGGTCTTGGAAGTCGAACCTGGTGGTGTTGGTCCACCCCTCCCGGGCGTCATCCTCGCCGCCGTTGATCTCGGTGACCTTGATCCCGTCTAGCCAGATCTCGCATTCGTTGTCGCAGGCAATGAACACCGCGTAGATGTTCTTGTCGTAGGCGTCTCCCGGGGAGTTGAAGTGGTAGCGGAAGTAGACGTCGCCGTCGGGATTGTCCCCTGACCCATCGGGCAGCTCCGACCACACCCACCATGCGTAGGGGTCAGGGAAGCCGGACGGGTACCCCTCCCACGGGCTGGGGACGAGCCCCGCCACCCCGTCCTGGGAGGCGATCGACACAGGAGGGGTGGCCCATCCCGAGTCATCGAGTTCGGGGGTGTGGGCGTTGAAGATCCGCTCCTTGGACCACGGGAAGAACCGCGAGAACGAGTAGCGGTCGTCATAGTGGTAGGGGAGGACCAGCCCTCCCTCCAGGCGCCCCAGCGGCCCACGGCCGGTGATCGTCACCTCGCGGCCGACGTCTTCCGACGGCGAGACGTAAGTCCCCTCGGCTTGCTCGACCTTCATCGAGAACGCCGGGATGCCGTCCAGCTCGAACCGGACCCACAGGGAGCGGTATGGGTGGGCCTGCAACTCGCCGTCGATGACCAGCCAGCTGGCCCCGATGTCACCCCCCGTGATCGTTCCCCCGCTGTATGGCAGCTGGGCGAGGCCGGGGTTCGCCCCCACCTCGAACATGGGGAGCCTCAGTGAGCCGTACCCCTCGCCGTTGAGTTGCTCCTGCCAGGTCTTGTCGTAGCTGAGGACCAGTTCTTGGAGGACGTCGAAGTTGTTGTCGTCGACCAGGTAGGCCCGGACGCGTGGCGGGAGTGGTTCATCGGGCATCAGGTGACCTCTACCAGGGCATTGTTGGCCGCACAGTTCGACCGGCCTGGCCCGAGACGGGGCGAACGGCTACGGACCGGCGTGAATGACGCCCCAGAATAGGACCGATACACCAGCCCGTCGGGGGCCCAGGTGTCGCGGCGCCACGTCAAGTCCTGAGAGGGGTCCAAGGTGCCGAGGACCGCCCCGTTGGGGACGGCGGCGATTTCCGGCTCAACCTCCTCCAGTGAGGTGGCCGCGGCAGCAGCCGTCGTGACGGCGGCGGAGCCAGTCGAGACCCTGACCGACGTCGAAGGAGTCGGGGCCGCAACGGTGACGGCAGCCACCCCCGCCGAGACGGAGAAGGAGAAGCTGGGGGTCGCGCCCAGCGCGGCGACGGCGACCTCAGCCGGGGACCCGGCCGTGATGAAGATGTCCCCCTCAATGGTCAGGGTCGGAGCGATCGCCGCGACGGCGACCTCAGCCGGGTCGCCCGGTTCGATGAGGTGCTCGGCGATGAAGATGTTGCTGGCGTCGAGTTCGATGCCGGTGTAGCCCCGGTACCACCAGACCCCACCGCCGAGGTCGACGGACGCCGCCTTCGCGCGGATCGTCATGTCAGATCCTGAACCAGAGGCCGTCTCGGATACGCAGAATCACGTCAGCCGTTCCGGTCTCTACGCTCATCGGCTGACCGTTCGTCGTCGTGTCGTACCAGGCGATCAGATCGCTGGTCGCCTCCACCCCGGTGTCTCGAAACAGCCAGCACCCCGCGATCGGGCCGGTGACCGGGCCAGTGATCGTCGGGTTGGCCGACACGGCGTTCCCATCCGTCGAGGTCTTCGATGCCAGCAGGCTGGAGATGCCCACCCGATTGGTGACGTCGTCGAGGAAGTTGTGGGCAGAGTCGAAGGTGTAGGCGGAGTCGACGGCAACGACCCGGAAGTCATCGGCCAGCCAGCCCCAAGCATCGAGGATGCCCTTCTTCGCCACGGTCTGAAAGACGCTCATACGAACACCCCGTCAGCGATCGAGAAGGTCAAGGTCCCCAGCGAGGCGGCCTGGGGCGCCCCGTCCTTGATGTCGAACCCTTCCGCCCGTTCCCCCACGTCGACACCAAGGACGTGGACGTAGGCGGTGCGGTTGAGCGCCCCACCCGGAGTGGAGATCGACATGAGCCGCTGGCCGTCAGGAGTGGCCGGGTTGGGGAAGACCTCATCGAACAGGTGGGCGATGTTCTGAGCCAGGTACGCCCGGGCAGAGTCGAGGTCGGTGGCAGCAGCCCCGGACCACAGGTAGCCGCCGATGACAATGAACGGGAGATCGAAGGTCGCCGCGGCGAGGCGGCGGCGAAAGGCGATCACCCCGTCGAGACCCGGCAGCACCCGGTCCGATCCCCGCTTGCTCCCGGCCGTCCACGCCGATGTCCAGTCGGTGACGCACAGCCAGTTGGTGGAGAGGCTGAGGGTGCCACTCGCCCCTTCGATGGAGCCGTACCCGCCACCTTGGACACACGCCGTCGTCAGCTCTGCCATGTCAGTTCGCCAGTCGCTTTTGGGCAGAGCGCAGGGCACGGGCCGATTCGGCCGCCGCCACCCGAGGCTCGGAGGAGTGGATGTTCTGCACGATGTTGAACGTACCGCCCCGACCGGGGGTCCCGATCACGTCGGCCAGGCCGGACTGCGCCGCCAACTGGCGCGCTCGCTGGGGCTTGGTGAGGGGGATGACCACCTCGGGACCGTCCTCCCCGGCGAAGATCGTCGTCGGCTTGGTGATGATCGAACCGAACGCGTTGCGGTTCTGCCGGTCCTTGAGGGTGGTCCGCTTGATGTTGATCGGGTCCTTCGACAGGGCGTCGACCTGGGCCCGGAACGCCGCCGAGTCGACGTCGACAGTGACGGCGATGACCTGATCCTTGAAGAGGTCGTCGATGATGCCCGAGATCAACGCCTTGTCTTCGGGGGAGAGGGCGAGGGTGTTGACGAACTTGGTGCGAACGTCGTCGAACTCGCTGAGCACCTGGTCGGAGGTCAGGCCCTGGGTGATCTTGTTCTTGGCATCTTCGATCGTGCCACCGAAGGCCCCGATGATCTCCAGTTTCGCCTCGGGGCTGAGGACGCGCTTGCCGTCGGCCCCCGTGAGGACGAAGGGCTCGGTTGCCCCCTCCCCGAAGAAGCGGTCCCGGAGCGACTTGAGGTTGACCTCAAACTGGGCGGCGAACTCCTCAGTGGAGACCTTGGCGCTGCCCAGTCTCAGCACGTCGTCCTTGGCCTCTTGGACGGCGGTCTTCACGGCGTCGAACTTCTCGGCCAGGCTCTTGGCCTTGGTCTCCAGGGGGGTCAGGGCGGCCGAGCCGTCGCGCCCCAGCCCCTTGGCCGCCAAGGTGGCGTTTTGGGCCTGGGCGTTCAAGTCGCCGAGCCCGTCGCCCACGCCATCAGAGGCCAGGCCCGCCGCTGTCAGGGCGTCGCGCACCTTGAACACCTCTGCCGCCAGGTCGAACATATCCTGGACCGGCTGCCCGCTCTGTCCGTTGATCTCCTGGTACTTGATGGCGATCTTGGCGAGTTCTTCCTTCGCCTGAGGGAGCGACCCTGTAACGAGGATGTCGAAGCTCCCGCTGAGATCAATCCCCGCCTTGTTCAGTCCGCGAGCCAGCGAGTCACGAATCAGCAGGAGGTCAGTCACCCGGGACTTGAGTACGTCGGTCGGGTCATTGCCCGCGAGGAAGCCCTTGCCGATGTTGGCGATCTCCGCCTTGAGCTTGGCCGCCTCTTCCTTCCCCTTGGTGAACTGCCCAACGAGAAGGCCGATGGCCCCCGACACGGTGGCAATACCCCCGGCAACCGGCCCGAACTGGAAGGCGAGGCCGATCGAGGTTGCCAGTCCGGCGAGGCCCGCCAACTTATCGACCAACCCCCCCTCGCTGATCTGCTTGCCAGAGAAGAAGGCCCCCACCGAGGTGGCGACCGTGGCGATCGCCCCTTGCACGCCCCCCACCTTGTCGAGGACCCCGCTGACCTTGCCCGCGAGGCCCTGGAAGTCGGCGGCGAGACCGACGAACTTGCCGGACTTCCCCATGTTGTCGAGGCTCCGGCGCACCCGGTCGGCCGGTGCTTCCAGCGCCTCCAGCTTCCGCTTGGCCGTCACCGTGTCGATCTGACCGAGGGCTGTTTGACCAGCGATCCCGACCGTCTTGAACCCCTTGACCCCGGCGCTGACGAACGACGAGATGGCCCCGAGGACCTTCGCCCCGACGAACACTCCGACCAGGGCGGTGGCCAGGAGTTGGAGGGGACCGGAGGTGCCGAAGTCGAGCAGGGCCTTGAAGGCAAACGAGAGGACTTCCTTGAGGACCTTGGCGATGTCGCCCTTGCGCTTGTCGATGCCTTGGACGATGCCTTCGACGAGGCCGATCCCGATGTTCACCGCGGTGATGCCGACCACGGCGGCCAGACCGATGGCCGCCTTGAGGAAGGGCTCGGACAGCACGGTGGAGGTGATGAACTTGGCGATCGAGCGCGCGGCGTTGCGGAGGCCGTTCTGCACCACCGAGAAGATCTTGCCGAAGTTGATGAGCCCCACGGCCTTGGAGAAACCGTCAGCGATGGTCTGGGCCAAGGCCGTGCCCAGCTTGATCCCACCCGAGAGCACCTTGGGGGCCGCTTCGACACCAGCGCGCACCGCGGCGGCGATGGCGCCCGCGATGTTGGAGTTCTTGATCTTGATGATGAACGCGCCGAGGGCGGCCTCGAAGCCGGAGAGGGAGAAGTCCCCAGTGAAGACCCTGCCGATCTCACTCAGGACGCCCTTGACCGCCCCGCCCATCGAGCGGGCGTCGGCGGCGATCTTGTCGAAGACCCCGCGAGCGCCGATACCGAGTCGCTCGACCAGGCCGTTGAAGCCCGACGAGGTGATGCCGCCCGTGGGGTCCTTGAATGCCGCCACGAACGACGAGAAGGCCTGCCTGCCCGCCTCCCCGATGTCCTTGAGTGCTCCGACGACCTGGGCCCGCTGCTTGGGGAAGATGGCCAGGGCGGCCCCGACGCCGAGAACACCGATGGCGAACAGGCCCATCGGGGTCAACAGGGCAGCGAGGACCGGCTTCATGAGTCCGAGGAGTTCGATTCCGACCTTGAGTGCCGACAGGCCGGTGGCGGCGAGAGCGATGCCCCGGATGGCGAGACGGGCGACCTCGTAGGCCCCCTTGCCGTTGAGCAGCTTGTCGGTGAACTTGGCGAACTCCAAGATCAGGTCCTTGGTCCGCTCGCGTGCCGCCTTGGTGGCTGCGGTGTACTTGGTCTCGATGATGGCAACGAGGCCGTCGATGGCGCCCTTGATGTTGTCGTTCTGCTTGGCGGCGATCTCGGCGGCCGAGGCGAAGCCCTCCATCGACCCGATGCCGTCGATCTGGGCCTTGGTGAGGTTCCCCAATGCCCGGACGGTGTCATCGGCTCCCGTCCCGAAGATTGACGTGATGAACGCCGCCTTGTCGGACTCGTTGGTGTAGGCGTTCAGGCCCTTTTGGAGGACCCGGATGGAGTCCTGGTAGGTGCGGGCCTTGCCGTTGGCGTCATAGAGCACCGAGACGTCTCGGCCGATCGCGTCGAAGAAGGGCTTGGCCAGCTCCTTGTCCTTGTCGGTCAGTTCGCCGAAACTGATACGGGCCTGGTCGACGAAGCGCGACAGGCCGGTACCGGCGCGCTCCCCGGACACGCCCTGGCGGTTGAGGATGGCGATGGTGGCCACGAAGTTCCGCAGAGTGGCATCGGAGTCCTGGGTTTGCCTGCCGAACTGGGCGAAGTTCGAGCCGCCTCGCGCGATGGCGTTGATGAACGACTCCACCTCTTCTGGGCGGCCCGAGCGGAGCAGGCCATTGAAGAAGGTGTCGACCGCCTGAGTGGTATTCCCGGCCTTCACCCCGAACACGTTGAGGGCGGCGGACACGCCCTTGATGGCGGTGACCTGGTCGACCTCCAGCACGCGCGACAACAGCAGGGAGGACTTGGCCGCCCCGCCGAGCACCGAGTCGAGGTCGAGGCCGGAGAAGACGAGCTGCTTGAAGGCGGCGACAGCATCAGCCGACGACACCCCCGGGAGGCTCATGTCCTGACCGAGGGCGACCGCGGCGTCAGAGACCCGCTTCATCTGGTCTTCCGACAGCCCGAGGGTCGCCTGGAGGACCTTCATGTTGGTGTCGAAGCTCTCGGCTGTCGCGCTGAGGCTGGCCCCCGACAGGCCGATCCCGGCCAGGGTCCCACCGATGGCCACGCCCCCACCGATACCGCGGCCCGAGATCGCCCCGAGGCCGCCCGATGAGATCCGGTTCTGGGCGTCGATGGCCGCCTGCTGACGTCGCAGGCTGGCCTTTTGGTCCTCCTCCTCTTGACGTAGGGAGGACTGGAGGCGATCGCGGCGACGGTTCAGCCAGTTCTGGAAGCTGATCAGGTAGGAGGACTTGAAGCCGTCGAACAGCGACTGGATCTTGGCGTTGTGGGACCGCTGGTTGATCTCGGCGATGCGGTTCTCATGCTGGACGTCGATGATCTCCTTGCGCTTGGTCCGCACCAGGTCCTCGGCTTGTCGACCGGCGATCTGGACGGTCTCTTGCCCGACGCGGCGCTGGGCGATGTTCATCTCGCCGCGCAGGATGATGGCAGCGCGGCGAGACTCGGTCCGTCGGTCGATCTCGGCCAGCGTGTCGCCGTGGCGCTGAGCGTCCCGGG
>Ga0172380_10000597_pt1 | contig 67868 bp, 56 predicted proteins | sample Leawe162metaG_FD_119747 | JGI IMG/M metagenome (GOLD analysis project Ga0172380, IMG submission 119747) | Leachate microbial communities from a municipal landfill in Southern Ontario, Canada - Leachate well 162 metaG | ecosystem: Engineered > Solid waste > Landfill > Unclassified | place... | reverse complement strand
TGAGATCGCCGTAATGGAGAAAGAAACGGACTTCCTGCTCATGCGGATCCCGGTAAAGATGGTCGATGCGCGCCGTGTTGAATGAAGAGGAGCGGCGCTTGATGCCGTGCACCTCATATCCTTATTTTAAGAAGAAATTCCGCCAGATAGGCGCCGTCCTGGCCGGTAATGCCGGAAATAAGAGCTTTTTTCATTTGATCTTTAGCTTTTGTTTGAGTTCCATGAAAAGGGAAAATATTTTTCGTAAAAGTAGCATATCGTTGGATTAGTACAACAAGAAAAATAATCTCTTTGATAATGGTTTCCCCTATGGAGATTACTTCTATTTGTTGAAGGTGGTGGTAAACATTTTGCAATGCACTTTGAAAATTAATGAGAATTATTGTATATCGTCTCTTCTTTCCCCTTAATTGAGATAAGCTAAATGGAAGAGGTTCATTTTACAAAAAATATCGACAGGACGTTTGCCAAGATAGGCATGCCCTGCGCCAAGTCCTGGGTTATGAATAACTACCCTGAGTGAATATGCTAATGAACACCCTGATTAAAAATGTTGTTAAACACGATCTCTGCCTGGGTTGTGGTACGTGTATGGCAATTTGCCCTAAAAATGCCATATCCATGGAACTGGACGAGTGCCAAGGGGTTTTCTTACCGAAGGTGGATAGCAACGCGTGTAACAATTGCGATTTGTGTTGGGTAATCTGCCCCGGAGCAGTTGCCGACTACGACACGCTGAATCGTATACTCTGGGGGCGTGTTCCAGACAACCACAGGATTGGTCACTATCTGGCCGGATATAAGGCGTATGCCATTAATGATGAACTCCGACACAACTGTTCGTCTGGAGGAATGGTCACCGCACTTCTAAGCTATCTCTTTGAAAATAATCACATAGATGGTGCTTTGGTAACAGGAATGAGTCCCGAAATACCATGGCAGTCTAAATCATTTATTGCCAGAAGCATTGATGAAGTCATTAACGCTGCAGGCTCAAAGCATTGTCTCTTTCCCACTAATATTGCTTTGCGCGAAATCTTAGACAAAGAAGGGCGGTATGCGGTGGTTGGCCTTCCTTGCCACATTCACGCCATTCGTAAAGCGCAACTAAAAAGTCCTAAACTAAAAAAACGAATCAAATTATCATTCGGACTCCTTTGCGCATCCGGGAGGTCGGTTAACGGGCTAAAAACTCTAATGAGGCGTTTAGATATTTCATTAGATTCAGTACTCAGCCTCAAATACAGAGGAAACGGATGGCCTGGCAAACTGGAAGTTATTACGTCGGATGGCGAAAAAGTATTGGTCGATTACAAAAGCTATTATCCGCTTATGTGTTTGCACGATCCCCATCGCTGCTCATTGTGTCATGATAAAAGCTCAGAATTGGCAGATCTGTCATTTGGTGATTTGTGGCTTCCTGAAGAAAGGAAAAACGCGGGTTCTGGAAAATCAATCTGCATCGTCAGAAATGAGAAAGCTGCTTTGCTTTTTAATGCTGCTGCCAGGGATGGTGTCATCTCAAAATCCCCTTTGAACGAGAAGGATCTACTCCGTGCTATTCAGCCAGATAACAAAAAACGGATGCTTTCAGCCCGCTTGGCCTTTTGTCGGGCAACCAGGTATAAGGGAGGAGGCATCCCTAAAATCATGGCAACTCTTGATGATTATACCTTCTCTGATCTACTCAATGCGTTGAAATATTATGGTGTTCAATCTCTTTGCAAAAGAAGACTGGCCTTGAATCTTTATTTAAGGTGTAAGTTGAAATACAGGAGGATACCCATTGAGAGGTCTTTTGTATCGTCCGCAGGGGAAAAAATCTAGAAATAATTAGCTCCTCGCTAGTTAAGTGTGTAACCCGAACTCGAGTTTGCCTCCAATGAGGTAAAATGGTAGACTCTTGCAAAAGTCCATTATGGGCCATTTCGAACAAAATGAGAAATCTTTCGCTTGGCTGATTTTCTAATGATTTCTCACTTCGGTTGAAATGGCGGATGTGTGGCTTTTATGACTTTTGCAAGAGGCTCTGATAGTAATGAGATTGCGGGTTGCACGTTATCCGCTGAAGTCAATAATTGTGAAGATTAAAAAAAATATGAAATTTCACCGTAAAGCCTTTATCGCAATTCGTCATGTGTTAGTGCTTTTTTATCGGCTTAAGGGGGTCGAGATTGGAGATGGTACACTTATTAGCTTTGGGGCCTGGATTGACACTCATCGTAACGCAAAGGTTCGTATTGGCAACAAATGCATTATCAGTAATGGGAGCAAGATTTTGGCACATGACTGGGCAAAGGCGAAAATGGGCTTGGTCGGCAAATCTGATCATTTTACCACGACAACTATCGAAGACTCTGTCTTTGTGGGGATGAACAGTATCGTTCTCTGCGGGGTGAAGGTTGGTCAGGGTGCTATCATTGGCGCCGGTGCCGTGGTCACGAAGGATGTTCCTCCCTATTCATTGGTTGTGGGTAACCCTGCAAAGGTGATCAAACGGTACGACTTTGTAAGTGGAAAATGGTGCGAAGCTCTGCACAGTCCACCTGTCGAAGAGATTAATACGACGGAGCAAAATGCTTTCACCTGCCATGGGGCAAGGCAGCAGGAGGCATCTTGATGGGCGGTACTCCTCTCTATGCCATCGCCATCACATGTCTTCTCGTTTTGGTCTTGCTGGGCCTCATACGGTCGCCTAAGCGGTTTGCTTGCTTTTATTTTTTATTCCGGCCGCTTGTTCAACCGTTTGCCTATAACCAATACAGATTGATCGGGACATTGCCGCTTACTGGAATCTTTCCGGTGCTGTTGATTGTCTATGTCTTTTTTCTGACACTTTTCTCGCGGACCCGCACTTTTTTACCCAGAAATTCGGTTTATCTATATCTCATGCTGTTCTTTTTTGTCGGGAGTTCTTTTTTTTCCATCGACTACTTTGCGACTATTGCCTGGAGCCTTAAGTTCTTAACCGGGGTGATGATGTTCATCCTTATGTACAATAATATCAAAAATGAACAGGACTTCATGTTCTTCATCAAGGCTCTCCTCTACTGTTCTATCGTTCCTATGGCTTTTGGCTACTATCAGTATATTGCCGGGACCGGCTCTGCCTGGAAAGGCGAGTTTTACGCGGGCAAACGTATTGACAGTTTCCTGGGCGAGTATAATGCCTATGGCGAGTTTTTGTGTCTTATTATCTGTTCGACAATCATCTGGCTCGCCAGAGAAACAGGCAAGGTGAAGCGGGCGTTTGTGGTTCTTGCTTTCTTGTCGCTTATCATTTCGCTCGTGCTGTCCCTCAACCGTGGTTCATGGATCGCACTGACCTTTGGCCTCATCATAGCATCCTTACGATTCCACAGACGTATCAATTTGAAATGGTTGATTATCGGTTTCACGGCTATTTTCCTTGTTTTTGGAACGGTCATGGCGGAACGTTTTCAGGAATTGGAAATAAAAACTGAATATGGCAGTAAGAATACTTTTGAAGGACGGGCCATGTACTGGAAGAAAATCTTCGGGCTTGTCCTTGAACGGCCAATCCTGGGCTATGGGGCAGGCACGGCACCGATCGTCTTGCAGCGACAGCTAAAAGCCGTTAGCCCCCCTCACAACGATTATCTCCTGCTCTGGTTTGAATGCGGTTTTTTTACCGTCCTGACCTACATCCTTTTTCTGGCTGCCAATGCCCTCTTTTTTCTCACCCGGAGAAATAATCTGATTATTATCAACTATGGGTTGTCCGCCGCATGTTGCTACTTCATGGTGATCTCGGTTGTTCAGAATATCATCATGAATGTAACTGTCTTTCCCATGTTCCTTGGTTTGGTGGGCGCGGGACTTAAGCTGAACGCCTTGGCCGGGGCTACATCTCATGCCAAGGTTGAACTAACTCCAGCAGGTCAGTTAGGCACTGGCAACTGATCATGCTCACCGAAACATCAAAGGGTATTGTTTTTGAGCCGGCGCGTTGCACTCAGTGCGGTGGTTGTCTGGCGGCCTGCAAGACAGGCAGCCTCAAGGCTCTACCGACAGCCCACGGGTTATTTCACATTTCCTGGCACGAAGAAAACTGCAATCGCTGTCTGGCCTGCATCAGAACATGCCCGGCGCACCGCCTGCCCTTGGCTGGCTTCGACCCGGCAAAGCTTGATGGTGCTCTTGGTTTTTCACTTGCCTTTGCCCGAGACCGACAGGTTCGGAGCCATGCTTCGTCAGGCGGGGCCGGCAGATTGCTGGTTAAAACAGCCCTTGGTTCCGGGCTGGCCAATCTGGCTTATACGCTCAAAAATGCTGCTGCCTATCCATGGGCTGAGGGATGCTTCTGGCAAAGAGGCGATGACATCGCCTCCATGCCGAACTCCATGTACCTGCCCATCTTGGTCATGAAGAATTTACGGCTCCAGGAGCGTCAGAATAGTCTGCTGGTTGTGGGTACACCATGCCAGCTTATGGCAGCCGAAGTACTGGCAGGGAAGAAAGCCGACCGTCTTTTTAAGGTGGCTATCTACTGTAAACAGCAGAAAGACTTCCGCGCCACGGAGTACTATGCCAAACGGCTTAAAATCCCAAAGGGGGGCGAGGCGCCTGGATCAATTCATGAGGTGGCTTATCGCGGCGAGGGTTGGCCCGGCCGGGTTTTGGTCAACCAGCGCAGTCTTGCCTGGGAACAGGCGGCGGGGGTACCTTTTGGGAAAAGACTATGGCGTGTACCCGGTTGCCGTTTCTGCCCGGATGCCTTTGGTCTCAATGTGGACTTGACGCTTCTGGACCCATGGGGCATCCGCCAGAAGAATCCTCTCGGGGAAACCCTGGTTGTGGCATGGACCTCTGAAGGCTTAGAGCTTCTTGAGGCTTCCGGCGGGGAACTCCAGATCGAGGGTATTTCCCCCGAAGATGGCAAGAGCGCCATCAATCTCGGGGACATGTGCCGCAAAGCCACTTTGGTGAACTATTATCTCGGGCGGCCTGTGGCGTTAAGAGCCCGGCTTGCTGGCATTGGCGAACAATTTCAGGGGCGAATGTATGAAACCCTTTTGGGGCGCTTTTCCCTGCCATCCATTATTCATAAGCTTATCGCCCATGCTCCGGACCTTCGGGACGTGTTCCTCCCAAAGTTGCATTCCTGCACTCGGAGAAGGCAGTGATATGAGCATGAAGAAACACATAACCAACTATCTCACCGTCCTCATGGGCGCCGGTTTAGCCCGGCTTTTCCTGTTCATGACCTCCGTTATTGTCGCCAGAACCCTGGGCAAGAGTTTTTACGGCCAGTTCAGCCTTTTTTTTGTTGCATTCAGTATTGTGCCTCTTTTCCCCCAGGCCTTCGACACCACCTATATCCGCTATGCGAAAAATCTAGGGGCAGGCGAGAATAAGGCGGAATATTTGAGAATCAACATCCTGCTCAAGATTATTTATTTTCTGCTTGTTGGATGTGTGTCCATCCCTTTCTTGGGAACCCACTCCGTGGGTTCCTCTGGAGAGCTATCGCCTTTTTTCCTTTACTCCCTTGGTGCCGTGGGTGGCGGGGCTCTCTGTTTTTCCTTTACGTTGGCCAGCCATTTCCAGGAACAGGGACGGTTTGTGGCATCAACCTTGGCGGAAAGCTCATATTGCCTCCTGATATTCCTTGGTGTTGGCGTCATGTATCTCTTTGGGTTTATGAACGGCCTGCCTCAAATTTTCACTGTGTACCTTGTGGTGTCCATGGGGAGCGGCCTTGTTTTTCTGTGGCTCCTTGTGCGGATCACCGGCTCACTCCGCCTTTTCCACCGCCACCAGGCTATGACCTTCTTTTCCCTTGGCAAATGGGTTTTCCTTACATCTGTGGTCATGTACCTTTTCCCGCGTCTGGACGTGACGGTGCTTGCAAAATTTGTTTCCTATGCTGACATTGGCATATATGCGGCTGCAAACGCCTTGGTGATGTTGTTGGCCCTCTTCTCGCGGAGCCTCAACAAGGTGGTTTTGCCCAAGGCCATGAATGAGGCCATCGCTTCTCCCCAGGAGTTTCGCAAATTTTCGAGAGAGGTTCTGCTCTCCTCCGGGCTGATCGTGCTTGTGTCTTTGGTTCTCTTTTTCTTGGCAAAGCCTGCTATCCGTATCGTCTACGGCACTGAGTACGTTGCCTCGGCAAGCATCTTTCGTGTTCTTCTCGGCGGGTATCTCATCTCAATGCTCTATGTGCCTTATTCCTTTATTTTTTATGCTCTGGGTCATGCGCATCTCCGTTTTTATCTGGAATGCACCAAGATCATTCTGGCTCTGGCACTTCTGCTTGTCTTTATTCCACTTTTTGGTCTTATTGGGGCGGCTTGGTCAATTACCATTGCCATGGGTGCAAGCACTGTCTGCTCTTACATTATTCTGCGACAAAAAATAGCCAGACATTTTACCGTACAGGAAGGCGCAGGTGCAGCTTGTCAGCTTCTTCTTGCAGAAAAGGAAATACGATGATCAAGTTACTCATTCCCGAGGACTTTCCCAGTCAGAATAAAGGCGAGGCATCTCTTTTTTATGGACTCAAGGAATCACTCCGGCCATATGGCAACGCCAACATAACCCTCTTTTCGCTTCACCCGGAGATTGACCGGGTCAACTATGCGGGAGAGGCCACAGTGATAGATGCACGCGGCATAACTCCCGCCCATATACTTGATGGCCAGGGTGGCAAGTTCACCAAAACATTCAATTATCTCAATTTTATCGCTAAACATTTGCTTTTTGGCGTTCTTTACACATTCGTTGGCAAAAACGCAGCCAGGATCATGTCTAATCCTGTATGGCAGGCTTACAGCGAGGCTGAGCTAATACTCATGTCACACGACAGCTTTTACACCCCCTTTTACAACGGCACCCAAGCGCTTCTGTTCAAACTCATGGGGAAGCCAACGGTTATTTACGCCGCTACGATCAAACGCGGGGAAGAGAAGGCAAACCTGAAAACCAGGATTATCGACGCCTGGGTGGCTTTTACATCGAAGCAGCTTACCCTTATTACTCTGCGTGAGGATCTGTCCAAAGCCTATCTGACTGAGATCGGGGTCACGGAAAAGGACTTACCCATTAAAGTTTTTCCCGATCTGGCTTTCATCGTTCCCCCTGTATCCAAAGACGAGGCTTGGGAACTTCTCAGGAAAGAAAGGGTGCCCGAGGGCCGACCCCTGATCGGCATGGCCATTAGCCAGCGCAAGCTTGATTTTGCCTTTCCCGGGCATGACATCCCCGACCGGCGGAATCGGGCGCTTGCTCCACTCGTAGAACTTACCGATTTTATAACTGGTGAACTTGATGCTGTGGTCGTTTTTATTCCTCATTCTATCGGTCCGACGCAAATTCTGGACGACCGGATCACCGCTGACATGATCCGCGAAAAATCCAGGAACCCTGAAAAAATTCTAATCATCAGAAATGAGTACTCTTCCCAGCAGCTTAAGGGAATGGCAGCATGTCTGGACATGACCGTCGGCACCCGTTTGCATTTCACCATCGATGCGGTCTGTTCCTCGGTGCCGTCCCTTCTCATTACTCATGATGGAGATCTGCGTTGTCACGGCATCATAGGAAGCATGCTTGGGATGCAGAACTACATTTATAATATCGACAGCATTGATGCCGATTCCCTCATCAAGATGGCCGCAGACCTTTGGGAGAAACGTGCTGAAGTCAGCTCCCACCTCACCGGTGTCATGGATGGTATCAAGAAGGATACGTACCGCCACGGCGAAGAAGCAATGGCTCTCGTGCAAAATGCCTTTTCCGAGGGCAGGAACCTGCCATGAAGATTTTAATCATCGAGGCATACTCCGCCGCCAATATCGGCTCAGGGGCGTTGGTGGAAAACAGCATTCGACTATTGCGAAAAAACTTTCCCGGCGCGGACATTGAGGTCCTGGCCCAAACTCCAGAATCAATCCACAAACTCACAGGTGTGCCCTGTCACTACGAACTCATATCCCTACCTCTCGGACAACCCAGGATGAAGCAGGTTCTCTGGCTCGGCACCACCAGCCTCTGGATGTTTGTTCACGCGCTGGCAGTTCTGTTGAAACGCATGGGAATTGCTATCCCCATTACGCTTTACACCTTTAGCCCCCGGACGCTCATGGCAGTAAAGAAAGTCAGCGAGGCAGATATGGTGGTAAGCGTTGGCGCCGAACGGATTAATGACAATTTTTATAAAGCCATCATCTTCTCGCTCTACATGCTGTGGATGGTGCAAACTTATGGTAAATTTCTGGTGCTTTTCCCGCAGACCATCGGGCCTTTCCATTTCAAGTTAACTCGTTTGCTGTCAGCCCGCGTCCTGAGCGGCTGCGATCTGGTTTTTCTGCGTGACCGCAAATCCTACGACATCATTAAGACCATTGGCGTCAACGGTCCTGTCATCGTCAATACGTGTGACGTGGCGGTTCTGCAACCGGCGATAAACGCTTCTAGTGCAAAATCTCTTTTGTCCGAGGCCGGTGTCCCTGAAGACGGAAAGCCCCTCGTCGGGATGTCGGTCATGCAGTGGAGCTATGTCAAGGCAGAGGGGGGTAGCGGTTATAAGGAATACAAGCAGGCCATTGCTGCAACTGCCGATGAATTCATTGCCAGGAAAGGAGTGCGGGTTCTGTTCATTGCAACCAATATACTTACTGAGGGATGCCGCGAGGATGATGTGGCAGCCGCTCAGGACATCATGGAGCTCATGGAACACAAAGAAGGGGCCACGATTTTAGACAGGGTCTATACTCCTTCGCAAATGAAAGGTATCATGGGTCTTCTCGAACTCTGCCTGGTAACCCGCATGCACGCCTGCATATTCTCTACGGGCATTTTCACTCCCACGGCATCGATTAACTACCAGTTCAAGCTCCAGGAATATATGACTCTCATGGGCCTCGGTGATTATACTGTGGATATCGATGTTGTGACCCCGGAGAAGCTGCTTGCTCTCATGGAAAGTGCATGGCAAGATCGGGCCAAGAATCGTGAGGTTCTCAAGAGAATTATTACCAGCTGGGCTGCCAATCTCGAAGCTGAGATGGCCAAACTTCTTGACTATTACCCCAGGAAAACGAAATGAAGTGCTATAACCTCGGTAAAAAAATAAAAGATTGAAGAAAAATCGACTTGATCATATCGATATAGCCCGAGGTATAGCCATCATCTTGGTAGTCTGGGGACACGCTGATCGTCGCATGAACCAGGTGTTCTACGCGGAAAATCTTGAGTTCTTGGGCAGTATAATTTACTCCTTTCATATAGCGTTGTTCTTTATTATCTCCGGGGCGCTTTTCCGTGGAGGATTGAAAGGTAGAGATTTGCCAGCAATATTTTCCCGGACAGTTAAATCGATCCTTGTGCCGTTTTTTGCTCTTTCTATCGTTTTTGTTCCCTTAAAGCTCTTAACTCTCATAGGTTCGATTAGTGTTACAAGTATTCTGGAGATGTTCCTGGGTATATTTTTTTTCCAATCTTCCGACTGGGCGCCTTCCGGGGTTCTTTGGTTTCTTTTTGTACTTTTTTGTGGGACAATGTTTACAGCCATTCTTGTTAAACGACTGGGCTTGAGTCTTGTACAAGTATTATGGATAGCGATAGCGATCAAACTCGCTGCCCCTCTCGTAGATGACATTCACTTCTTCGCAGCCGGGAAGTTTGCCAGAAATTTCGTCTTTTTTGTGTTTGGTGCCTGTTTTGCTGAGGTGGTCAAGGACAACCGGGTTAATACGCGAAATTTTGTTGTCATGAGCGGTTATATCATTGCCTTTGTGCCATTTTTTTTGGCTTCAGATATCTATAAACCTTTTTTTCAGCTCATCACCGGAATTGTTGGGAGTCTTGCTGTGTTGAAACTCTGCGCAATTATTGCAAGATTCAAGAGCCCTATTGGTGATCTTCTCCGGTACTGTGGCCGTAATTCGATGAGTATCTTTGTATTTCACATGCCATCCTTCATTTTTATTCTATTAGCTATCACTAAACTGGGACTCAAATCCTCTTATTTAGGTTTTGGGCTATTTGTGTTGTTGGGCTGTCTCATTCCGCTTTTTATTGAGATTGTCTTGAAAAAAATTCCAATTATTTATCCATTGCTATTGGGTCGCGCACCTGAACAAAGGCTTATTAAGGCTCCGCAAGAAGAATAATCCAAAAGGTAAATTATGAACCGACGGAAATTCATAGGGGTTTGTGCCTCGCTCTTGACCGGTGCCGCATTTTCTTGGCCTGTTTTTTCTGCTGAAATTGAGGATGGAGGCTCCGGTTGGAAGCGGATTCCTCTCACAACCAAGCGCATGCGTGAGCTGGGAATTCCCGGTGGAGACGGTTTTCAGTACGTGCATGCCTTGGCTTTTGCCCGGAGCAATCCGCAAATTGCCTATCTCAGTGTTGACCAATCAGGGGTCTGGCGTTCCGATGATGGCGGCCGGAGTTGGGAGCCAAAGTATCAAGGATTCTTTTCTTATGGCGCTCGATCATTAGCTATCGATCCGCTGAACCAGCTTGTAGTGTTGGCCGCTGGTTTTCTGGGGTTTAATGCCGAAGATGCCGCTAAATACCCCATGCGGTGCCAGGGTATCTATCTGACCATCGATGGGGGTGAGTCCTGGCGCATGGTTCGGACAACGGATTTCTATAAGCAGATTTCAAAAGGTTCTCTCTTTGCCTTTGACTTCAATGGACTGAAGGATCCGGTACAAAACCGCACACTCAGTGTCTGGTGCGCGTCCGCCAGTGAAGGTCTTCTGAAAAGTCAGGACGGTGGCGAAAGCTGGCAGAAAGCGGATTTTGCTGATACCTCGATCCATGACATGGCTTTTTCACCGAACCGAACCGGTGAGATTTTGCTTGCAACTGATAATGGTCTGTATAATTACAGCGCAGGCCTTACCTCGAAAATTGGCCAAGGACTCCCCACCTTCCCAAGGTCTTTTGCTGTAAGTCCTGCCGCGCCGGAGGTGGTGTATGCCGCCTTGGGTCTTGAAGGGGTGGCGACCTCTACTGATGGGGGAAAGAGTTTTAGTTCTCCCAACAAGATATCCGACAGGTTTTTTTCAACATTGAATGTTACTGATATCGCCGCGAGTCCGGTTGATGGAAATAAAGTCTACTTACGTGCTGATCGTCAAGGACAGCCGCCTTATGCAAGCGCAGATGGCGGCAAGACGTGGAATGCGCCAAAGGCTGTGGATCCGGAGGGTCTTCTTGGCAAGACGGGATTTTATTTTTCGAGTCCTTTCGCTCCGCACCCGACTGACCCGAATATTTGCCTGCACGTCACCAATGGTCGGGCGCGGATCATCCGTACCGATGATGAGGGTAACACCTGGCATTTTTCCGGGAGCGGCTTTACTGGCGCACGAATGGTTGACATCCTGTTCCTGTCGCCGGAAAGGATGGTTTTCGGTTTTACAGATCATGGCCTTTGGGAAACCACCGATAATGGCCAGACCTTTTCTGAAATGCAAATTATGGCTATTGATGGTCTAAAAAGCGTTTCGGCACTGGCCGCCACTGGGAATGACATTGCCGTGGGACTTGGCGGGTGGGCAGAAAAGGGGTTGGCTGTGAGTCATGATGGGGGAGGAAGTTTTCAGGTCTGCCCCGATCTGAGAGACAAGTTCCGATTTCTGGCGTTTCACCCTACAATACAAGGTCTTCTTTATGCTGGGCCATTTGTCAGCAAGGATGCCGGGCGGAGTTGGAAGAGGCTTTCCTTAACCGTGAATGCCATGTCGCCGGACGGAAATATTTTATATGCCTTGGCAGCCAAAGACGAGAAATCATCAACACTGATGGTTTCATCAGATTCAGGTGTAAGTTTCAGGCCGCATATTGAATTGAGTTTTCCAGTCCAGGCAGTGAAACAGATGTTGGCGACACCTCTGAATACGATTTTGATTGCTACGACGCGTGGAGTCTACCGCATTGAAAACGGACAGGCTCAACTTTATGACTACCGCCACGGATTAGCCAAGGACCACTTCGGGACTATGCAAGTTGACTGTATAGCATATGATCCTGAAGCCCCCAATAGGGTGTTTGCCGGGCGTCGTGCCTTGGGTTATGGTAACGGGAATGGTGTCTTTAGATCGAATGACAACGGGAAGTCCTGGTTGGAAACAAATCTCAACCTCGGTCAGGGAATGACGGTTTTTTCAGTCAAGATAAGCCCGTTCGATGGAAATGTTTATCTCGGTACCTCTTTCGGAACTTTTCGACTGGATATAAGTATGGTTAAGGATTTCCGTCTTCTTAGGATGAGAAACGATTATGGTGTTGTTGCATGAAAGTCCTGCTGGCTAATAAATTTTTTTATATGAACGGTGGGTCAGAAAGGGTTTTTTTTCAAGAAAGGGAATTTCTGCTTAAAGAAGGGAGTAAAGTCATGGATTTTTCCATGCAGGATCCGCGGAATTGGGACTCCCCTTATTCGGATTACTTTATTGAAAATATTAACTACAAATCCGCGGGTGGGATGGGCGGCAAAATAAAAACTGCGTTCTCGTTCATTCATTCTACCGAGGCTGTGAAAAAATTAAAAAAACTTGTGGAAAAAGAACGGCCTGACATCGCCCATCTCCACAATATTTATCACCAGCTAACGCCTGCAATTATTCCTGTATTAAAAAAAAACGGTGTTAAGGTTGTACTGACACTCCATGACTGCAAGCTCATTTGCCCAAGCTATCTAGCATTGAGGGATACGAGAATCTGCATTGAGTGTAAAGGGAAATATTTTTACAAGCCAATTATGACTAATTGTCAAAAATCTCGAACGCAGGCTCTGTTGCTTGCCGTTGAAGCCTATTGGCACAAATGGCGCGGAAGTTATGATGAAGTTGATATATTTCTGTCCCCCAGTAAGTTTTTAGCCGAACTCGTTGCCAAAAGGATTCCAGCGGAAAAGATTGCGATTCTGCACAATGGAATTGATTGTAAAGAGTATCAGCCAAACTATAGCGGTAATGGCTATGCACTTTATTTCGGCCGATTGTCTGCGGAAAAAGGGATCGAAACACTACTTGCGGCCCATGGCAAAATGGAAAGTAATCTGCCGCTTAAGGTGGTTGGCACCGGACCATTGGCAGAGAAATTACGCATTTCACATCCTGCCGCCGAATTTCTTGGCTACAAATCCGGCCAGGAATTAAAGGATATCGTTGCCAATGCCGCTTTTGTGGTTGTGCCTTCTGAATGCTATGAAAATTGCTCAATGGTTGTACTTGAATCCATGGCCTTCGGCAAGCCGGTAATCGGCAGCAGGATTGGGGGAATTCCCGAGCAGATCGAAAATGATAAGACAGGTTTTTTGTTTGAAGCGGGCAATGTTGAAGAATTAGCGCGTAAAATGAATATTCTTGCAGTCGATCAGCAGCTTCGCATTACAATGGGACAGGCAGGAAGAAAAAAGCTGGAGTCTGAATATTCACTGTCCGGTCATTGCCGGCAGTTGGTTTCAATTTATAAAGAGTTAACAGGATAACCGAATGTCCTTTCTCTGCCGCATGGATACGGAAAAAACCGCTGGATTCCGGGTCGCGCTTTGCTTGCCCGGAATGACGTCCTGGTTGCATGTTTGAACTAATAAAATTAACCTACAGCATAAAAGATAAATAATATGGAAGCATGCTTAATTGTTACATACCGGTGCAATGCCAAGTGTTACATGTGCAACACCTGGCAGTACCCCAGTAAAAAAGAAGAAGAGTATTCGCCTGATTTGGTGAACAAGCTCCCGGACGGGTTGAAGTTCATCAATATAACCGGTGGTGAACCTTTTCTCCGTGCCGATATTGAACAAATCATTGAAAATGCCCTCAAGAAAACCAAACGGCTGGTAATCAGCACCAATGGCTATTTCACGGATAGAATTATCAGGGCGGCAGAAAAGTTTGGGAATAAAATTGGTTTTCGTATTTCCATTGAAGGGTTGCCTGCCGCAAACGATGAACTGCGAGGAATAAAAAACGGTTTTGATCATGGCCTGCGCACCCTGGTGACGCTGCATGGGATGGGCATGAAGGACATTGGTTTTGGCATGACGGTTTCCGACCGCAACGCCAGGGACATGATCGAACTTTACCGGCTGGCTAATGCCATGGGTCTGGAATTTGCCACCGCCACCACCCATAATTCCTTTTATTTTCACAAAGATGACAATTCTTATCAGGACCAGGGCCAGGTGGCAAAAACCTTTGAAGAGATTGCCGTGGAATTATTGAAAACCAATAAGCCGAAAAACTGGTTCCGCTCATATTTCAATATGGGGCTCGCCAATAAGGTTCGGGGGAAGAAAAGACCGCTGCTATGCGAGGTAGGAACCGATATGTTTTTCGTTGATCCTTTTGGCAATGTCATGCCCTGCAACGGGTCAGAGCAGCCGATGCTCATGGGCAACCTGCATAAGCAGTCATTCGACGAAATTTGGAATAGTCGGGAGGCAGAGAAAGTGAGGAGCATGGTCAAGGAATGCCCCAGGCAATGCTGGATGATTGGTTCTGCGGCCCCTGCCATGAAAAAACGTATTTCCATCCCTGTCAAATGGGTTGTGAAAAATAAATTAAAGGTATTGCGAGCAGGAAGCAAAAAAGTGGTTCTCGATCCGGTAACCTGCGAGTAATGCTTTGCGGGACCTGCGAATTTCAAGGACCACATGAAAATATTTGTGACCGGCACAAGAGGGATTCCAGATATCCCGGGCGGAGTGGAGACCCATTGCGAGAACTTGTATCCGCTTATTGTTCAGAAAGGTCATGAAGTCTTTCTGGCAACCCGCAGCGCATATATTGAAAACCCCTTGCAGGAATGGAAGGGTATCAAACTCGTCCGCTGTTTTTCTCCCCGCCTGAAAAGCATCGAGGCTATTGTTCATACGTTTCTTGCCCTGCTCGAGGCGCGCAGGATTAACCCTGATGTGGTTCACATTCACGCGGTGGGCCCGGCCCTGTTGGTTCCCTTTGCGCGACTGCTCGGGCTAAGAGTTGTTTTTACAAATCACGGACCTGACTATGACCGGCAGAAATGGGGCGGGGCGGCGAAATTCGTATTGCGGCTCGGGGAAAAGCTTGGCGGTTCTTTTGCCAACGAAATTATCGTTATTTCAACGGTTATCCAGGGGATTATCCGGAAGAGATGCAACCGGCCAAGCCATGTCATCTATAATGGGGTCACCCTGCCTGATACAAATAAAAATACCGATTATATAAAGGGCCTTGGGGTTGAGCCGCTGAAATATGTCCTGGCCGTTGCCCGATTTGTGCCGGAAAAGGGATTGACGGACCTTATCGAGGCCTTTAATGGTTTGAAAACCGACCATCAACTGGTTATAGCCGGCGACGCAGACCATGAAACCGAATACAGCCGCAGGGTAAAACAGCTTGCCCAAAGCAATGGCCGCATTGTTCTGACAGGGTATATCACCGGTGAAAAGCTGAAGCAGGTTTTCAGCAATGCCGGGTTATTTGTGCTCCCCTCCTATCATGAAGGACTGCCTATTGCCTTGCTCGAAGCCTTGAGCTATGGCTTATCCGTTCTCGTTTCAAATATCCCGGCAAACTGTGAAGTTGAATTAACGGAGAAAAGATTTTTTCAGTGTGGTAACATTCCGGATATGCAGGGCAAAATGAAAGCGCTTTTACAGAAACCTATTACTGAAGCAGAGCAGCAACAAAATTATGCGCTGCTCGCCCGGAAATATGATTGGAATCACATTGCTGATCAAACTATTGCGGTCTACGCAAAAGTGGTGAATGGATAGGGTATCCTGTTTATAGCTTCTGCATTATCCATTTGTGCAATTCCTGGGCATTTTTTAAAATTTTATCACAGCGCTCATTTGTTAAACTCTTCAATAACTGACCTTTGTTTCCTGGCCTGTACTATGGACGAGAGCGTGATTCCTTAACCGCGGCCAGGATATCCTCGGTTGTTGCTTTGGTCGTGATTCCGGGGATGTCAAAAGGGGACTGATTGGTTTTTTTGAGCACCAGAGAAAAAACTTCTCCCCCCCTGCGTTTGATCAGCACTTCTTCGTTCTTGGCAATATCAAGCACCTCGGAGAGGCGCTTACGTGCCTCCGAATAATTATATGCCTTCATTCTTCTACCTCCAATAACGGAATGCCAAGTTTGACGGCAATCTTCTTCAGTGCCGTGTCAAGGGTAAACAGCGGGCAGCGCGCGGCGCGTGCGCATTCTAAAAAATAAGCGTCATAGGCATATATTCTGTGTTGGCTGGCGATTGCTAATGCATTCCTAAGATCGACACCACGCAATTCAACAGGCACCTTCTGTATTTCGTCATAGGCCGCCAGCCCCTCCTTGCTGCTAAGGCGTCCTCTCTTGATCATGGCCGAAAGAGCATTGCCGATCTCAAAAGGCAAAACCGCCGGGGCAATAAGCTCATGGCCGATCGTCAGGGAGATGATCGATTTTTTCTCGGGTTCATTAAGGACGGCTGCCAGGAACGTATTAGTGTCAGCGACAATTCTCATGGTACAATTGTACAAATGTACTGCTGCAGTGTCAAGGTGAATAAAGTACGAACAGTTTGAAGGTCGGATTCCTATTTTTCGCTACTCTCCATTCGGCCTGATGTTGACCGTTTTTCTTGTAATTATATCTGCTTTCAGCGTATTATTCCATATTAGAACGTTTCGTTTTTGTTTGTAACTACCCAGATGGATAGTCTGAAGGCCAGCTTCTACCCTTTGGCTTCGGCCTTTTTGGCTAACAGACTCCAGTCTAAAGGTCTAAACAGCTATTTTACCATTACCATACCAGCAACAGGATCGAGCACTTTATGGCAAATTCCAGCCCTGATAAAAACAACTTCTTTTTCATTTTCCCCATTCTGGTCCTGGCGAGCATTTTTATCGGCTACTGGCCGATGCTGGAGAAGCTTGCCATGCATTGGAACAGCGACGATAATAACTACTGTTTTCTGGTCGTGCCGGTATTCCTCTATCTCTGCTGGGAGAAAAAAAATGATTTCCGCTTTGGTGAGTTTTGCTGGAGTAAGTGGGGGATGGTGCCGGCCCTTTTATCCGTGCTGGTTATTGCGGTCGGAGAGCTCGGCTCGGTTGAGACCTTGCTTTTTCTGGGGATCTGGGGCTGCGTTACAAGTCTGATCATTACCATGTACGGCGTGCGGCGGAGCCGATTGCTTTTTTTCCCTCTGCTGGTTCTGCTGTTTATTGTGCCCATGCCGCCCTATATCAATCGGGTGCTCACCTTCAAGATGAAGATGACGGCAAGTTCCCTCTCGGTGGAGATGATGCGCTGGGTGGGGATTACGGTTCTGCAGACCGGGAATATCCTTGATTTGGGCGTATCCAAGATGCAGGTAGTCGATGCCTGCAGCGGCTTGCGTTACATCGTCTCCATGGTATTGCTGGCGCTTCTCATCGGCCATTTTTATGCCGGCGGGCTCTGGCGCAAAATGTTCCTGCTGCTGCTTGTTTACCCCCTGTCAATTTTTACCAATGCGGTGCGTATTTTTATTGGCGCCCTGCTGACCATAAATGGTTTTCCGCAGTTTAACGAGGGAGCCTACCATGACTTGCAGGGGGTCATTGCCTTTCTTGTTGCCGGGGTGATCCTGTTTCTCTGCGCATGGCTATTGCAAAAAGTCGGTACCGCAGGGCCGCCAAAAAACTTACGGGATAAAGGATGCCGTGCTGCATCCATGGGTTCCGCTCTGCTTATCACGGTATTTTATGCAGCCCTTTTTGGCGGCAGTGGCTGGGCCCTGCGGAATGTGTCAGGCAGCATGATCATTCCCCAGCGGACAAGCTTTGCCTCGTTTCCCATGGAAATTATGGGTTGGCAGGGCCGCCGCAACTATCTGTCCCAGGAGATTCTCGATTCCCTGTGGGCCGATGACTATGTGAACGCCACATTCAGCAAGGCTGGGGTGCCCAACACAATTTATCTGTTGATCCCCTATTACGAATACCAGGGAACACAGCATACGGCCCATGCCCCCCAGTCGTGTCTGCTGGGAGGCGGTTTTGAGCTGGTAAAATCATCCGATCGTATGGTCAGGGTTTCTGCCGGCAAAGATATTGATATCGGCCTGCTGCATTTGCGCAAGGGCGATATGCAGATGCTGGCCAGCTATTTCTTTTATGAGCGGGGCAGAGTGATTACCAGTCCCTGGGAAAACAAGCTGTATCTGATGTGGGATGCCTTCAGGCTGCACAGGACCGACGGCGCGCTGGTGCGGGTGGAAATGACGGTGCCTCCCGGCCAGAATATTGCACAGGCTGAGAAGATGCTGACCGATTTCATTGTGGGCGGACTTTGGCCTCTGCTCCCTGTTTATATACCCAATTGATTATTATCCGGATTGAATCAACTCTATGTTCCAGCAACAGGTTTATATCTTAAATACCTTCCGGATGATGCTTGATGCCTTGAGCGTCATCGCCGCCGGCTATGGCGCCAGATATCTGGTCAGTTATTATGTGCCGGATGTCGTCTGGCGGATGAATGAGAATGTTTTCATCATTTCCGTGCTCATGATGATGTTTGTCAACAACTATGTCATGGGTAGAATGGGGATGTATGGGGACAGGCGGCATCCCTCCCTGTGGAGACTTTTCTGGCCGATGTTCAATGCCGTGCTGGTCGATTTCAGCGTTCTTGCCAGTTTTGTCTTCATTTTTGAACCCCCGGGCTATCCCCGCTCATTTTTGCTGATCTTTGCCGGACTCTGTCTGTGCCTGATGTTCTGTGAGAAAATTCTGCTGCGTATTTACATAAGATATATCGCCGGTAAGGGGTTTAACGTCCGCCGGATTCTGGTTGTCGGCAACATGACCAGGGGCAAACTGGTCTCCGAGCTGTTGTCTTCCCAGGTGAGCTGGGGGCATCAGGTGGTGGGGAGGCTGAAGACGTCCCAGGATAAAGTTGACAGCAGCGACAGTCTCGGCACCTTGGATGATCTGCCCGAGGTGCTACGCGCTTATGCCGTTGATGAGGTCGTTTTTGCCATTGATGGCGATAGAACGGTTAATCTGGCCAAGTATCTGAATTACTGTAAACAGACCGGGATTCCCGCCAGGATCCTGCCTGCCCTCTGGCAACCAGGGCAACATAGCCTTTCCGTTGACCGACTGCAGGGCGTTCCCTTTTTTACTATTCAGAGCGCCAATTTCAATGCCACTGGCCTGCTTTACAAGCGCATGCTTGATATTGCCGGCGGGTTGATCGGGGCCATATTTTTTCTCTTGATGTATCCTTTTGTTGCCCTGGCCATCAAGCTTGATTCGCCTGGGCCGGTAATTTTCAGCCAGAAACGCATGGGGCTGAACGGCCGCATTTTTTATCTCTATAAATTCCGCTCCATGTACCTGGATGCCGAGCAGCGCAAACAGGAGTTACTTGATCGCAATGAAATGGACGGGGTAATGTTCAAACTGAAAGATGATCCCCGCATTACCAAGGTGGGCGAGTGGCTGAGAAAGACCTCCATTGACGAGTTTCCCCAGTTTATCAATGTGCTGAAAGGTGAGATGAGTCTGGTCGGCACCAGGCCGCCGACGCTCGATGAGGTGGAGCAGTATAAACCGTGGCATTTACGGCGCATCTCGGCCAAGCCGGGAATAACGGGATTATGGCAGGTTTCCGGCCGGAATAAGATCACCAACTTTGATGAAATCGTGGAGCTGGACTGCCGCTATCTGGATCAGTGGCAGTTTTCCGATGATGTGAAGATCCTGTTGAAAACCGTTTTGGTGGTGCTGAAGCGCAAAGGGGCGATATAGGGCTGGCTGGTGGCTCATGGGTGATGGCAAAAATTCCTTAGTTTCGTTGGGTTGAGCTCGGCGAAACCCAACAGGTATTGTGGCAGAATGTTGCCGTTTGTAATGTCCGTTAATGGTGGGTTTCGTTCCTCAACCCAACCTTGCTTACGGAAATTCGAAATCACATGAGCGTTGTCAATTTCCGCCATGGGATGAACGCGATGTTCCCGTTCGTCAGCCCCTTGTCGCCGCCATAGACAAGCAATGCCGGGCGATCCGTGGTTCCGGACAGTTCGCACCACTTTTTTAGTGCTATATGGGAATCGGCGGCGATGGTCTGGCCGGACTTGATTTCGACCGGCGTCAGATTGATGCCGTCATCGAGTAAAAGATCCACCTCAAGGCCTTTGCTGTCGCGCCAGAAATGGAGGTCAGCCTGTTGCCCCCGGTTAAATCTCCCCTTGAGAAATTCTGTTACCACCATGTTCTCGAACAGCGCCCCCCGCTGGGCGTGGAAGGCTATTTGTCCCTGCTCCCTTATCCCCAGAAGCCAAGCGGCCAGGCCAGTATCAAGGAAATAGATCTTTGGGGTCTTGACGAGCCGTTTATTGAAATTGCGGAAATGAGGACGCAGCAGAAAGATAATGTAGCTCGCCTCAAGCACTGAGATCCAGGCTGCGGCTGTGTTGTGAGTGATACCGCAGTCTGTGGCCAGTGACGAAAGGTTTAGGAGCTGCCCGCAGCGGGCAGCGCACATCTTGATGAACCTCTGGAAGGTTGAAAGGCCGCGTATGTTGATGATCTGGCGTACGTCCCGCTCGATGTAAGTGTTGACGTAGGCGGGAAACCAGTCTGTTGGGACGAGATCACGATCATACAATGGTGGATACATCCCGTACCACATGAGGTGGTCGGCATTATCAGTCAGCATCCCGGCGGAGTCCAGCTCGTCCATGGCAAAAGGGAGCAGTTGTACCATTCCCACCCGACCGGCCAGCGATTGCGTGATACCGGACAGGAGGCCAAACTGCTGTGAACCGGTCAGGATATATTTCCCCGGAATCAGGTGGTTATCCACAGCCCCCTGTAGATATGAGAATATCTGCGGCGCCCGCTGGGCCTCGTCAAGGATCAGGCCGTCTGGATAACTGGAGAGCAGGCCACGTGGATCTCTCTCGGCAAACAAGCGCGTGTCCGGATCTTCCAGGGTCAGATAGGGTTTGCCGGGGAAGGCGCTCCTGGCGAGGGTTGTCTTACCTGACTGGCGCGGGCCGGTAATGGCAATGACAGGAAATCCCTTGGCCAGGCGCATGATGGTGTGGTGTGCTGCTCGTTTGATCATGCGAAGATAATAGCCTGCCAGTACAATTTGTCAATTCAATTTGCAAATTGTACTATTCCCTCAGCTCGTTGGATTGAGCTCGACGAAACCCAACATTCTAAATCGAAAACGTTCTTGATCGACGCTCCTGTCGGATCATTGCCGAAAATATCCCAGCCGGATATTTTGCCGTTCTCTCCATTTTCGTATTTTGTTTACGGGGTTAAGAGAGATATGTCGTCAATTCGGCCATTTCCCAGGATCCAAATGGCATTAACTTCAAGAATTACCACCCCGGGCTGCGCTTCTTGGAGATCCTCTTGCAGATTTCGCGTGATGGTTATCCATTCTCCATTTGTGGTGTTCGAGCCAAGGCCGTGATGCACGAGTTCCCGTGTGCCGAGAAGGTCGTAATCGGCAGGATTGTAATAAATGAATCGTTGGCCTGCCGTCGTTTCCACGTTCAGGAAAACAAAATAACTTCCGGTGAATTTCATAGACCATTTTGCGATAAATTGACTGGTATTTTGCCAGTTGCTTAAATCGTTGTTTCTCAGTCTGAAAACATTTTGGAAATCATCGCTGTTAAATTCAATAACTCTGCTCTGTTTGGCTGAATCAAAAACGTTATTGATCGAAGCTCCAGCCGGGTCGCTGTCATAAATATCCCAGCCGGATATGGTGCCGTCTTCCCCATCTTCATAAACTGTCTGCTGCGTATCAGTAATACCAGCGCTGGATATTTCGGTTGTTAAAGATTTATTGGTGGCAGCTGTTGCGGAATTTCCTGCTGTATCCTTGGCTTCGCAATTCCATTGAAAGGTTGATTCTTCCGAGATGTGCACAGGAAAATCAGCCGTAACCTCCCTGGTATTAAAAACATAATGGCCGGCGATTTCTTCTGCGCCAAGTGCTCTGTTGTATATGGCAAGTTCGTCAATAAAGCCGTTAAGGCTTTTATCCTGACTATACTGATATCCTCCTATAATTAAATCAGTTGTTGTTGTATTGAGTTTGCCGGACACACTGGTTGAGTCTGCAAGTTGGCCGTTGAGGTAAATTTTCATTTCGCCACTGGTGCTGGAAAAGGTTCCCACCACATGATGCCACTGCAAGGGCGTAATTTGACTTGTAGTTACCATGTATTGCTGATCGGCAATGCTGACCACGAAACGTATTGTTTTGGTATCATTATAAAAACCAAGAGCATAATTGATATAAGGGGAGGTGTTGACATCCCAGGCCTTGGAAACAATATAGTCCGAAGGGGTGATATCGGTAGGATATATCCAGGCTTCGATGGTCAGTTCATCGGTAATGTTAAAACGGCTGGTTGAGTTGGAAGCGGTTATGCGATTGTCATAGCCGGACAAATAAGCGCTCATGCCGAACTGGCTGTTTTTGGAAAAGGCAATGTTGGTCGATGCGTTGGTGAGAGAGGTAACTGCATCTTCGGTGGAGTTATTAAAATGGAAGAGGCTGACTAAACCAGCTTCATTTCGGCTTATTTCCCCAGGGTAATGGATGTCGTCCTGCTGCCAGGATCCAGAAATATTTGAATAGAAACCAATGTGATCGATGTCGCTGCTCTGGCTTGTGGCCTGGCAGGAGAAAGTAACATCTCCTGCCGGCAAGGTTGCCCCGTCTTCCGGGCTAAGCAGGGTAACGATAAGTTGCGGGGTTGCCGGATCAGTACCTTGGGAAACCTCATCCCCGTCGGAGACGCCATCTCCATCGGAGTCCCAATCGGTCAGGTTGGCAATGCCGTCGCCATCAAAGTCTTCGTTCCACAAAGTACCCCAGTACGCCAGTTCTTTATCATCGGATATGCCATCATTATCGGAGTCCGTGTTTACGGGATCGGTTTGGTACAAATAAAGCTCGTCCGCATCGCTGATGCCGTCGCCGTCGGTGTCAGTAATAACCGTGTCCGGGACCACTTTCAGAACTGTTGCGTGGGTATAGACAACTTCAGAGGAATAACCACTTTCAGCGGTGGCTGAATAAGCGGTGGCAGCGAGATAATAGGTTTTACCCTCTTCCAGGGTAGCGATCACCTCTTCAATTTCGCAGGAGGTGACATTGCCGACATCCTTGTAGTGACCGTCGTATTGACCGGAGGCGCTGCCGTAATAAATTTTGTAACCCGTGACGTTTTCGATGGGATCATTGGCGGTCCAAGTGAGCATAACAGCGTGGCATTCTAATGCTTGGCCAAAAAAACTGAGAAAGAAAAAAGATAAAATGATCGGAGCCGATTGGATTTTGTGCGGTGAAAGAAAGGAGTTCGGTATGGCAGGGAAAGAAAATGTATGCGAAAACAACAGGAAAAACTTTAAAATTAATCTCATTGCTGGAAAAATCCTTAAAAAACATATGGTTAACTGGTTGAGAAATCCGGTGGGGATGGCAAATACACCAGTGATAAGCATTTTTCGGGCCATTTTTTTAAAAAAGGGGCAAATGAAGCCAAAGAGGAGAAAATTAAGGCAAAAAATGCTGGATGCGGACGGGAAAGGGGGTATTGCCTGTCGTGTTGGGCGTGGTGAAGTAGGGGCGGGTTCAAATGCGTTGCTGTTTAGCGACAATCAGAGCCAGATTTTAGCAGATTTTCACGGTGCGCAAGGTGACCAAAGGAAATAATACGTATTTTTGAGGAGATTTGCAGAGGGTGATGTGTCAGTATTTCGCGACATGTCAGCGGAGGTAGCCGTGTTCCTCCAGGTAAAGCAGTACTTCCTGGGCTGCCTCTGCCGGGGTCATTTCGCTGGTGTCAATGGTTATCTCAGGGTTTGCGGGGGGGGTGTATGGATCGGAAACCCCAGTAAATCCGGGAATTTTCCCTGCTCTGGCCTTGGCATAAAGTCCTTTTCGGTCTCGTTGTTCGCAGACTTCCAGCGGAGTTGCCATATACACTTCGATGTACCCGCCGCATTTGCTGATAAGCTCCCGGTTGGCCTGGCGGGATTCTTCGTAGGGGGCTATGGGGGCACACAGGGCGATGCCGCCGTTTTTGGTGATTTCACTGGCAACAAAACCGATGCGGGTAATGTTGAGGTGGCGGTGTTCCCTGGTAAAGGTTAGCTCGCTTGACAGGTTTTTGCGTACAATATCACCGTCAAGCAGGGTAACGGGGCGGTCACGCATTTCCAGGAATTTCACCATCAGAACCTTGGCCAGGGTTGATTTGCCGGAACCGGACAGGCCGGTGATAAAAATGGTAAATCCCTGTTTGGAGCGGGGCGGGAAAGCGCGTCGTAATTCAGCGACAACTTCGGGATATGAAAACCAGACAGGAATTTCCAGGCCGTTTTCCAGGCGCCGCTGCAGCTCGCTCGAAGAGATGGTTTTGACCGCCATATCTTCCCCGACCTCTTTCAGGGGCACATACTGGGCCTGGTTCTCTGCGTAGACCATTTTTTCTTCGGCAACCATGCGGATGCCGATCTCTTTTTCGTAATGTTTGACAAGCTTTTGCGCCGTGCCGGCGGGGTAGAAATTATTTTTGTCGAGATGGCTGGCAAAGGGATCGCCATGATCGTCTGCCACCAGGAAATGGGTGCAGCCGAAATTTCTTTTGATGATGGCCTGCCAGAGGGCTTCCCTGGGGCCGGCACCCCGGCTGGCCAGGGGCAGAAGCCCCAGGCTGATCATGTTCCTCGGGAATTTTTTTATGAACTCCTGATAGCAGCGGACATGGGTGTAATGGTCGAGATTGCCCGGATGGTCAAGTCCTGCGACCGGCTGCAGGAAAATATTGGCCCCCGCCTCTCTGGCGGCCTTCAGAATCATTTCCTTGTGGGCGCAATGGAGATAGGCGTCCGTATGAAAACCAATGACATGGCGCCAGCCGTTTAAGGAGAAGCGGCGATGGCTTTCGGCGGGAGAAAGGCGTATCTCCTTGAAATCATAGTGGATGGGCAGACTGATTCCTTCCAGGGTTCCGCCGATATACCATTCATGTGTGTTCTCGCAGAGATTTTTTACGCCTGGATGGAGTTTGGCATCATCCGTGCCGAATATTGCGGTGGCTTCCTGTTTTTTATCCGGCTGCCAGATGTCCGAGATGGTAAGGATGGCCAGCAGGAAGCCCTCCTGGTCGTTTAGCCCCAGCTTGTCGCCGGTCTTCAGGAGATTGGCGATTTTCGCCGGCACATCAAGGCAAATGGGCATGGGCCATACGGTATTGTCGGTAAGGCGCATCTGGGCAAGAACGCTCTGGTAGTCCGCCTGGTTCAGATAGCCGTCCAGCGGATAAAAGGCACGGTTCAGCAGGAGTTCCAGGTCGCAGAGTTGCCGGAGATTCAAGTCAAAGGAAGGCAGCCCGATGGCTTCCTGTTTCAATGCCTCACTGCGCCTGAAATGCACAAGCAGGCTTTCCGAGTAGTCATTCATGAAAGTGCCTAAAGTGTTTAAAATAGTGCCTAAAATACTCTAAGTACTTCAAGTATTTAGAGTGTCTTAAGTTAAAGGTGTTATATGATCAGAAAGTACCGCAACTTCAAGTACTTTAGACATTTTAAGTACTTTAGTCACTCTTCTCGAACCGCAATTCTGGTATCAAAATAAAATATGCCGGGATCAGGTTGTCTGAAGTTTACTCAAGGCGGGCGAGGAATGCAAAAGGAATTGGCATCATTCCTTGAAAAGACTGGGAACGATATGGTGGCGATTGAGCAGCTTATAGAAGTCCGTGCGGTTGCGTTTGGCCTGGCGGGCAGCTTCGGTGACGTTTCCCTGGGTGGTCTGCAGCAGCTGCACCAGGTATTCCTGCTCAAAAATACGGCGCGCTTCGGCAAAGGGCAGGATTTTTTTAGGTTTCTGTTTTAAGGCATCGGACAATAGATTTTCGGTAATGAGCGGTGAGGAGGAAAGGGCGACCGCCTGTTCCACCACATTCTGCAGCTGACGGATATTGCCAGGCCATGATGCCTCCATGAGAAGCTTCATGGCGGATGGGGAAAATCCGCGGATTTCCTTGCCGTTTTGGGAGGTGATTTTCTTGACGAAATGGTGGGCCAGCAGAGGGATATCCTCCCGCCGTTTATGGAGCGGTGGAATCTCAAGACTCACCACATTAAGACGGTAAAAAAGATCCTCCCGGAAGATTTTTTCTTTCACTGCCGCCTCAATATTGCGATGGGTGGCGGAAATAATCCGCGCATCCACATCCACCGCAATGGTGGAACCCACGGGGCGTACCTGTTTTTCCTGCAGCACCCGCAGCAGTTTCACCTGCAGGGAAAGCGGCATGTCGCCGATCTCATCGAGGAACAGTGTGCCGTGGTTGGCGGTTTTGAAAAGGCCGTCATAATTTTTGGCAGCACCGGTAAACGAACCTTTGGTGTGTCCGAAAAGTTCGGATTCAAGCAGCGCCTCGGGAATGGCCGCGCAATTAACCGCGACAAAAAAGCCGGAGGATCGGGAACTGGCCTTGTGGATGGCATTTGCCAGCACTTCTTTTCCTGTGCCGCTTTCTCCGAGAATAAGCACGCTGGCATCACTCTGGGCGACAAGCTTGGCCTTTTGCAGGAGGTTTGCCATGGCGCTGCTTTTGTAAACGATATTGCCGCACCAATCCTCATCCTCTGTCTGTTTTTTTTCACGCAGGCCGGCGCCGGCGCCGCTCAGAGTCAAGGCGGAGTTGATCTCCTGGATCAGCTTCTGGCTGTCAACCGGTTTGGTGAGAAAGGAAAAAACACCCTGTTTGGTTGCCTCAACGGCATCGGGGATGGAGCCGTGCGCGGTAATAACGATGACCGGCAGGGCACTGTTCATGCGGTGGACAGCCTCGAACAGGGCCATGCCATCCATTTCTCCCATGCGCAGATCGGTAATCAGTACATGTGGATTGATGAGAGGAATACGCGCCAGTGCCTGCTCGCCGCTTTCAGCAGTCTCAACGTCAAACCCCTGACTTTGCAGACGTATGGTGAAAAGGCTGAGCAGGTCTGTGTCGTCGTCAACCAGCAGTATTTTAGGTTTAATTAGCATCCTTGCGTTTTTTTATAATTTCATCAATGCTTTTCAGTTCTTCAAGCTGTTTCTTCAGTTCGTTAACCTGTTGTTGCGCTCTGCTTACATCTTCAATTCTTTTTTCCTGCAGATGCTGGAAGTAAGTAAGGAGAGCTGCAAGGCCTTTGATGTCCGGGTAGCGTGCTTTATCAATTTGTTGCATGTCGTTCATCAGCTCCTGTGCGTATTCCAGGGAGTCAGGCTTGTCCGGACGCGCAAGGCTCAGGCAGATCAGTTTGTACCTGTTTGCCTCGGTACTCTCAGCGATGAACGCTTCCTTTTGCCTGTTGAACTCTGCTTCGAGCTGTTCGGCAGGAAGACCAAGGCTGGAATCCAGGCAGGTCAAAATCTCCTCTGAGGGGGGGTGCAGCGTCTTCACCTCAACTTTCTGGTTTTCCGGTACAATAATGTACGTTGATTGAGGAATACAACTTGCAAGAAGCATGCACAGAATTAAAAAAAACAGGAGAAAAATTGTCCTGCGGATATATTTTGTCATTTAATTTCCTCGATTGGGAGAGATAATCGGAAATGCGCGCCATCACCTGCATCTGGCAGGACTTCTATGGTTCCATGGTGGTTAGCCATATATTCATTGGCTATCGCCAACCCGAGACCGGTTCCTTTCACTCTTCCTTTCTGGGCTGTCTGCCCCTGGAAAAAAGGACGGAATATTTTAGCCCGCTCTTCCTCAGGGACACCGGGGCCGCTGTCGCTGATATCAATAATAGCCATTTCCATGTCGGTTTTCAAGGTAATGGAGATGTCGCTTGCGGTTGGCGAGTGTTTGATGGCATTGGAAAGAATGTTGTCGATTACCGTGCGGATTTGATCACTGTCGCCGAAAATAGACGTTGGCATCAGATGCAGGTGCAGGTGCAGGTCGTTGGCCAGCAGGATCGGTTTCTGGTCTTCCACCACCTCGCCAATCAACTGGTCCAGGGCAAAATGTTTTTTTTGCGGAGGACGCCGCCGGGCCTGGGCCATATTGAAATTAACGATATTTTCGATCAATTTCTGCAAAAGCCGGCTGTTGTTGGCCAGAATTTTGACCACCTCTTTTTGCTGAGAGGTCAGGGAGCCGACCACCTCTTCGCTGAGAAGGCCGGTGCCCTCGCGGATTGAGGCGAGGGGGGTTTTCAGTTCATGGGAAATATGGGCCACGAACTTGTTTTTATCTTTCTCAAGTTCGCCCAGTCTTTCTCTGAGCCAATCGAGTTTTGTCCCTAGAAATTCCAGATCCTTCGGGCCTGACACGTGAACCGGAGTGACAAAATCGCCTTCACCGAGTCTGAGGATGCTTTTGTCGATCTGGCGTATTGGCCGGGTGAGCAGATAGGCAAAGATGGAAATGATAAGGAGGCTGACAAAAAAAAGGATGGAGGTGAGCCAGAACATCATCTTCTGGTAGCGGAAAGCCTCCTTCTGCAGGTTTTCCGTTTCCTGGAACATAAGATTATAGCTGGCTTCCTGAATTTCCTGGGCCAGGATGCTCAGTTCCCGGTAATAATCGAGGTTTTTTTTCCTTTCACGCTTTTGGCCGGCATCGGTAATGCGATTGAAAAGTTTGCTCTCCTCGGTTGTCAATTTCCTGATTCTGTTCTTGATGGTGTCGGCAAAAGGAAACGCGGAAAGATTGTTGAGTATTTCCTGAATTTTTTCATGTTTTTCCTGGATGCCCTGCAGATTGTCAGGCTCGGCGAAGAGGTCGTAGATGCGGGCCTGGCGCTCCTGTTCAACAAGCTGTTCCAGCAGCGAACGGCTTTCCCTGGCGGAATCGGCTGACCAGAATACGGCCTGGGTGCTGTGCACGGCCATTTTTTCCATGAAATAGGCTGAACTTGCCAGGGCGGCCAGGAGAGGCAGAGCGACAAATAAAAAGCCGGCCAACAGCAGAATAAGAAATGATTTTGGGCGGTAAAATTTCACAGGATAAAATTTTCAGAATTTTGAAAATTATGCATGAATATTATGTATTATTAGGTGATTATTAGGATACAGTTTTAAAGTGGTTTCCACAAGAAAAGGTATTGAAAAAAATGGATTTCAAGTAGTAGAGTATAAATTTTAAAATAATGTTTTCAAACTCTTAAATAAACTTGAGGGGAAAAATGGTAAATCGTTTCGGTAAAATTGCTGCTATCTTTCTAATCTTTTTCGTTTTATTTGCGTCCGCCGGTTGCGGTGGCCCGGAAAAGAAGAAGGCCAGTTTTCTTGAAAAGGGCAAAGCACTCTACGAACAGGGTGATTATGTCAAGGCCCGGCTGGAGTTGAAAAATGCCATCCAGATCGACCTCAATTTTGCCGAAGCCTACTATTACCTCGGACTGACGGATCTCAAGGACGGCAATCCCCGCGGCGCTTATGGCTCATTGTCCAAGGCGGTGGAGCTTGATCCGAACCTGACCGCTGCCCAGCTTGAACTGGGTAAGCTGCTGCTGGCGGCAAAAAGTCCGGAGCAGGCCCTGGAAAAAGCGGATCTGGTGCTGGCCAAGGAGCCGGACAATACGGAGGCGCTGCAGTTAAAAAGCGCCATCCTTATCCGGCAGGAAAAACCCGACCAGGCCGAAAAAATCTTGCAAGGGCTGCTCGACAAGGGGGTAACCGAGCCGAAAACTTATATTCTGCTCGCCTCGATTTATGACCATCGCGGGGAAAGGGACAAGGCCCTGGCTTTGGTCAGGCAAGGATTGCAGGTTAACCCGAAAGAGGTGAATTTCCATATTATTCTTGCCAGGGTGGCTGCTCAGCAGGGCAACATTGATGAGGCGATTGCAATTTTTAAGAAAATCATTGAAATCGAGCCTGATAATGCTGATCACAAATTGGCGCTTGCCAGCCTGCAATGGGAAAAGGGAAATAAGGATGAGGCGACAAAAATTCTGAGCGCCCTTCTCGGCAAAGAGCCGGCAGAGGAAGAGGTGCCATTGAAAGTGGCCAAATTCTATGCGTCAAAAAAAGAGAAGGAATTGGCCGAAAAGACCTTGGTTGCCGCATTAAGCAAACTGCCGAAAAGTTTTCTGGTCCGTTTCCAGCTCAGTGAATTCTATCTTAACGACAACAAAATTGATGAGGCGGTCAAGCTGCTGGAGCAGTGTCTCACCCTTGAAAGTGACCCTGCCGCCCCTGCCATTCTTCAGGCCAAAAGTGTCCTGGCCCAGATCTATCTCAAGCGGGGAGAAGTTGACAAAGCGTCGGCCATGGCGGACGAGGTGCTGAAAGAAAATCCAAAAAGCATCGATGCCCATTTCACCAGGGGAAACATCTTTCTGTTAAAGGGGGATAGTGAAAGCGCTGTGGCTGAGTTCCGGGTTATCGTTACGGAGCAGCCGCAAAATGTGGCCGCCTATCTGCGTCTGGCTGAAGCCCATTTTATGAACAAACAGATGGAACTGGCCGGGGAAACATTGAAAAAGGGGCTTGAGGCAAACCCGGATTCCCGGGACATTTTACAGCGGCTGGTCAAGTATTACATGGTGAAAGAGGATACCGGCGCGGCGGAGGAAACGATCAAGGCCTTTCTTGCCAAGCACGGAGACGATTTGCAGGTCCGGGCCGCGCTTGGTGATTTTTATGTCATTGGGCAGAAAATGGATGCGGCCAGGAAGGAATATGAGAAAATTATCACCCAGGCCCCTGATAACCCCATCGGTTATTTGCGCCTCAGTAATCTGTTGTGGAAGCAAGGGCAAAAGAAGGAAGCGGTCGCCCTGCTTGAGAAAGGGTATGGGGTCAACAGGAATTCTCTGCCGCTGATTTCCGCCCTTGCCCAGGTTTATCTGGGGGAGAAGCAGTTTGACAAGGCCATTGCTCTCTGTGAAAAAAGGATCGCGGAAAACCCCAGGGATGCCTTTACCTATAATCTGCTGGGCCGGGTTTATCTGAGCCGCAAGGATTTTGACCCTGCTGAAAAGGCCTTTAACAAGGCCATTGAATTGAATCCCGAATGGCTTACCCCCCATAACAGCCTGGCAGCCCTCTATGTTTTGCAAGGCAAGCCGGAGGAAGCCATCGCCAAATTCGAACAGGCATTGGAGGTTGATCCCAACAGCGCCGGCACCTATCTTTCCCTTGCCATGCTCTATGAGCAGACCGGGAAATATGACAAGGCCATGGCAGTCTATGAGCGGGCATTGGCCAAAAACAGCAAGTTCTGGCCGGCGGCAAACAATCTGGCCTTTCTGCTCAGTGAGTACGCGGCGAGTCCGGAAAATCTGGACAGGGCTTTGCGGCTCGTTCAGCAGGCCCAGGAAGTGCGGCCCAATGAGCCTGAGCTGTTGGACACCCTGGGCTGGGTTTATTATAAAATGGGGAACTCCCAGCGGGCTGCGGAGATCATCGGCCAGGCGCAAAGCGCGGATCCGACGAATGCGATTCTCAACTATCACCTGGGCGTGGTGCTGGCCAACACGGACCGCAAAGAGGAAGCCCGGCAGCATCTGCAGGATGCGGTGAACGGCGGCCAGAATTTTAACGGCCTCGACAAGGCCAGGGAGTTGTTAAAGAGCTTGCAGTAACAAAGATCCCGCATGGTTTTTGCCCGGTGCCAGAATTTTCTTGTCACTGCTGACCTAACTATGCTAAATCAGGTTTGTTTGCCAATATGCCTGACTACCTATTGTTTTATTAAGAGGAGCGCGATGAAAAGATTGCTCAGTTTGATGTGCGGTTTCTGCCTGCTGATATTTTTCATCAGCCCAGTGCGGGCTGCCGAGGATTCTCCTTTGCTGGCAGGTGAGCCATACCTGATAGGTGCCGGCGATGTGCTGGATATTTCCGTGTGGAAGGATGAAGCCCAGACCAAAACCGTGGTCGTGCTGCCTGACGGCACTATTTCCTTCCCTTTGATCGGCCAGCTCACGGCAGAAGGGAAAACCGTCTCCCAGCTCAAAGAGGAAATCCGGCAAAAGGTTTCCCAGTTTGTTCCTGATCCCGTGGTGACCGTTATCGTGCAACAGGTAAACAGCATGCTGATATATGTTATCGGCAAGGTGAATAATCCGGGCCGTTTTCTGCTCAGCACCAAGGTGAATGTGCTGCAGGCCCTTACCATGGCGGGCGGGCTTAATCCCTTTGCCAAGCGCGAAAAAATTAGCATCATGCGCGAGGAGGGGGGAGACACGACAAGTTTCAAATTCAATTATGACGAGGTGGCTGCCGGCGAGAATCTGCAGCAGAATATCCGGCTCCGCCGTGGAGATGTGGTTGTCGTTCCATGAGCAGACTTGCCGTTCTGGCCTTGATTTCCCTATTCGTTCTGCCCGCCCGGCAGGCCATGGCTGATGATTTCCGAGTCATACCCAATGCCGCCATCCGCGAGGAGTATAATGACAACATATCCTTCAGCGATGAGGCCGAGCAGGATGATTTCATTACCACCGCCTCGGCGGGGCTGGAAGTGCGGGAAAGGACGGAATTGCTGAAGGCTGCACTTATAACCCGGCTCGACGGCCTGTCCTATGCGGATAACAGCGAATTAAATGCTATCGAAGAGTATTACAAGGGCAGTGTCAGCTACCAGCTGAATCCGTTTTTAAACCTGTCTGCTGGTGCGGGATACTCGGTGGATTCCCGGTCGGATCGTGATCTTGATGTCACCGGCTATGTCCTTACCACCGATGTCCGTAGGCGGCAGGACTACTCCTTTTCCGCCGATTACCAGGCCTCGGAAAAAACCTCGCTCTTCAGCTCCTATTCCTACCTGGACGATCAGTTTGAAACAAGTGAGGTGGATGAGTTTACCGGGCAGAATGTTCTTGTCGGCTTGACGCATAGCCTTGACTTTACCAAACCAACCGCAGCCAGGCTCTATGGCCGCTATAGCCATTATGATTTTTACAGTTCCAAGGCGGATAATTACAGCGTGACAGCCGGCTTCAGCCGGCAGTTCAGCGAAAAATTAAGCTATGTTTTTGATATCGGGCCCAGGTATACGGAGGGCAGCGAGAAGAGAACAGCCGAAACCTCATACGATAGCGGTCTGGGCGGACAGTTCACCCTGACCTATAATGAGGAATTGACCACCGCGGAGATGAATATTTTTCATGAGGTGAGCGGTTCGAGCGGGCGTGACGGCGCCACCGAGCGCACCGGGCTGGTTTTGTCCCTCAAACACCGCATCGGCGAGAGGTCTTCTGCCCGGCTGGGCATTGACAGTTACCAGAACAAGGCGAGCCGGGACGCCGCGTTTGCCACCGACCTCAATGAGCTGACCACGAGTCTCACGCCTTCATTGCGTTATGAGTTCAATCCGGAGATTTTCTGTGAGGCGGCATACCGTTATTCGGTGATAACGGACCAGGAGGCAGATCACGAAAAACATCGTAACCTGGTGTTCATCAAATTAACCTATCAATACCCGGTGGTTGAATAGGCTGAAAACTTTTTAGTTCAGGTATTTTTTTAGATGCTATATATGAATAGAGTTGAAAGGAGTGCAGATGGAAGAGCATGAAATGTCGCCGAATGATTATCTGGCGGTTCTGAAGCGGCGCAAGTGGAGCCTGGTTCTGCCCGCTGTCATGGTGATGCTGATTTCGGCGGCTGTTGCCTTGATCCTGCCGCCGGTTTATAAATCTGTTTCCACCATTCTGATTGAAGAGCAGGAAATTCCCGCCAATTTCGTTACCTCTACGGTGACCAGTTACGCAGAGCAGCGCCTGCAGACCATTCATCAGCGGATCATGAGTAGCAGCTGTCTGCTGGAAATCATCACCCGTCTCGATTTATATAAGGATTTGCGGCAACAGGCGACAACGGAAGAGGTCATCGACAAGATGCGGGAGGATATCAGCCTTGACTATATAAGCGCCGAGGTCGTTGACCGGAAAACCGGCCGTCCCGCAACGGCCACCATCGCCTTTACCCTGTCCTATGAGTCCAAGGAAAATCCTGCCACGGTGCAGAAGGTTGCCAATATTCTCGCCTCGCTGTTTCTGGAAGAAAATCTGCAGGTCCGTGAGCGTCAGGCCATGGAGGCAACCTCTTTTCTGGGGGATGAGCAGAAAAAGGTCAAAAAGAGCCTGGATGAGATTGAGCAGAAAATTGCCCAATTCAAACAGGAGCATATCAATGAGCTGCCGGAGGTGCTGCAGGTAAACCTGCAGAGCCGGCATAATGTCCAGACCTCCAGGGAAAGACTCAGTGAACAGCTTCGTTCTTTAAAGGAACGGGAAGGCGCCCTGATGTCGGATCTGGCCAATCTCTCCCCCAAAATGGAGATGGAGGATCTCAAGAGACTGGAAAGTCTCAAGCTCGAATTAAACAGACTTGAGACACGCTTTACCGACCAGTACCCGGATGTGATTAAAACCAAAGAGGAAATTGGGAAACTCACCAGCAAGATCGCCTCTAACGATAAGAATAATTCCGGTAAATTGCCTGATAATCCGGCCTATATCAGCCTGTCCTCCCAGTTGGCCAGTGTGCAGGCCGAGATAAAATCAGTGAAGCGGCAGGATGATGATCTGCAGAAAAACGAGGACAATCTCAATAAATGGATTGACGCAACTCCCGGGGTGGAGGAGACTTACAATGCCCTTCTTTCGGAACGGCGGAACAAGCAGGCGAAATTTGATGATCTGTCCCAGAAATTGATGGAGGCCAATGTTGCCTATGGCCTGGAAAAGGATCAGAAAGGTGAACGTTTTACCCTGATCGATCCGGCAAGGTTGCCGGAAAAGCCGGATAAACCGAACCGGTTGGCCATTCTGCTCATCGGCATAGTGCTTGGTATGGGTGCGGGGGTTGCCTGGGCGGCCCTGCGGGAATTCAGTGATCAATCAGTCCGCAAGCCGGAAATCCTGGCCAGTGAAACCTCTTTCCCGGTGCTGGCCTCCATTCCGCGGATCAGCTGCGCAGAAGACATGCAGCAGCATAAGAACCGCAGGAGATGGGTTGTTCTGCTTGTTCTCGGGATCCTGGTGGTTGCCGTGCTGGCCTTTCATTTTCTCGTCATGGATCTGAATGTCTTCTGGGCCAAACTGATGCGCCGAATGATGTAAGGACGCATGCAGCGCCGCATGTCCTTGCGGGAGAGAATATTGTCGTCTGGCGAGGCTAAAGACCTCGGATGTAACATTTTTCATGCCGGCCAGCTTGGATGGGTCGGCTTACGAGATGAATATATGAAACTACGAAAAGCCCTTGATAAAGCAAATAAGGAACGGCAGGAAAATCCGGCGGATGGACTGGAAGAGATGGATGGAGTGCTGGGCGGCGATGATAACGTGTCCGAGCGGGCGGCTGCGTCCCTGAAGGGAGGTGTCTGGCATGCCCCGGTTTATTCGGAATCCATGGCGGTGCGGCTTGATCAGCAAAAGCTCATTAAAAATCGCTGCATCTGTATTTCCTCTGATGCCCCGGAAATCGATGCCTTCAAGGTGTTGCGGGCCCAGATCCAGCAACGCACCAAAGAGCAGGGCATGAACACCATTATGGTGACCAGCGTCAAACCCGGAGAGGGGAAGACGATGACGGCCATCAATCTGGCCCTGACCTTTGCCAGGGAATATTATCAGACGGTCCTGCTGGTGGACTGCGATCTGAAAAAACAGGATATCCACCGTTATCTTGAATTTTCCAGCGACAAGGGGCTGATTGATTACCTGGAATTTGACATGCCTTTAAAAGACTTCATCATCTGGCCGGGAATCGAGAAACTGACGATTATTTCCGGGGGGCGGACCGTATCGGACAGCACGGAACTGCTTGGCTCGCCAAAGATGAAGGGGTTGCTGGCGGAAATGAAAAACCGTTACACTGACCGCTATGTCATCCTCGATGTCCCGGCAGTTCTCGACGGGGCCGATGCCATGGTTTTTGCCCCGCTGGTGGACGGCATAATCATGGTGGTGGAAAAGGGGGTTACCTCCCTTGCTGATGTCAAAAAGGCGGTTGAACTCATGCCCCGGGAAAAATTCCTCGGCTTTGTACTCAATGATCGTACCGGGTTGTAGTTGTTGTATTTTCCGGCAGTTAGGCTGGCGAGTTACTGCCGCCGCTCCCTCTTATTCATCCTTAATTTTCGGCCCAGCCGCTACCGCCTATGTATGAAAAGTTTTACGGTCTTTCTGAAAAACCGTTCCATATTGTTCCCAATCCCCATTTTCTTTATCTCAGCGCCAAACACCAGCACGCCCTGACCTATCTGGAGTACGGCATCCGCGAGGGCATGGGCTTTATTCTGCTCACCGGCGAAATCGGCACCGGCAAGACCACCCTGATCCGCCACATGCTTAATCAGATTGAGGCGGAAATCGAGGTGGCGGTGATCTTTAACACCAATGTCTCCGCCAACCAGCTGCTCAGTCTGATTCTCCAGGAATTTGAACTGGAAGCGGATGGGGCTGACAAGGCCAGAAACCTTGACCGGATCTATCAGTTTCTCATTCAGAAGTATGCCAGGCGGAGCCGGGTGCTGCTGATCATTGATGAGGCCCAGAACCTGTCGGATGAGGTGCTGGAAGAGGTGCGCATGCTCTCCAACCTCCAGGCTGATGATACCCTGCTGCTGCAGATCATGCTGGTCGGCCAGCCGGAGTTGAAGGCCAAGCTGAAACGGCCCGGTCTGGCCCAGCTTACCCAGCGCATCGCGGTCAATTATCATCTGATGCCGTTGAACAGGGAGGAGACCGGGGTTTATATCGCCTCGCGGCTGGAGAAGGTGGGCGGGCATCCTGAGCTGTTCACCCCTGAAGCCGTTGATGAAATTTACCGCGCTTCAAACGGTACGCCGCGCTCCATCAATCTGCTTTGCGATTCGGCCCTGGTCTATGGTTTTGCCGACGAGCTGCCGAAAATTGATAAGGATATTGTGCTGCAGGTCCTTGAAGATAAAGGCGATTTCGCCTGGGGCACGGAAGCTCCCGTGGCTGCTGCGTCTCTGCCGGGCCAGGGTGAGCTTGCCGGGGCCGGATTTGCTGCCGAACTGCTCCAGCGGCTGAACACTGTGGAGAAGCAGGTGCAGGAACTTCGTTTTCAGCTCACCATGCAGCAGGATGAGCTGGAAAAGCACGCCGGGGGATTTAAGGATGAAATCGTCCGGCAGCTTACCGCGCAGCTGGAGCAGGAGCGCAAAAAAAGCGAAAAATTGCTGCTTGAGTACGGCCGGATCAAGGAGCGGCTGAAGTGGCTGGAAGGGAGCGACAGCTTGTCGGCAGCCCCAGGCGCTGATGCGGCCCATGATGAAATGGCGTCCGCAGCCCGTAAAAAGCCCAAAAAGCCCTCCTGGTTCTCCTTTCGTTTTTAGGAGCAGTTACCTTGCATGTCCTTTTCTCTTTCTTCGGCAACGCATCCAGGGGATATGCCCCTGCTTTTCCTGCCTGGCTGGGGGTTTGACGCCCGTCTGATTGAGCTGTATCAGTTATTTCCCGGCAGGTGCCTTATTCTGCCCGACTCCTTCATCGATCCCGCCGGTTTCAGCGTTGACCTGTCGATATTTCTGCAGAGCAGGGGCATAGCTGAAATTGCCGTTGTGGGCTGGTCCATGGGGGCTCAGCTGGGGCTGGACTTCTGTCTCGCCCATACCCACCAGACGGGGCGGCTTGATCTGGTTGCCATGCGCAGCAGCTGGCCGCCGCAGGAAATTGCCAAGACGCGCACGGCAATCGCTGCTGATTTGCCGGGATATATGCGGGACTTTTACCGTAAATGTTTTTTAGGGTACAAGAGGCCTTATCAGGTTTTTGTCCGCGAGCTGCAGGATGATTATCTGCGCAAGCTGGACAGGGGGATACTGGCGGCGGGACTGGATTATCTGCAGAATTATGTTTTCCCTGCCAGGGTGCCCGACGGGGTGGCTGTCCATATCATCCATGGCCGCAAGGATGTGGTGGCGCCGGCAGGGGAAAGACCTCGGCTTTCCGGTGCAGCCAGCAGTGAGGTCTTGGCCAATGCCGGGCACATGGTGCTGCTTGACCGCTACGGGAAACTGCAGAATGGCTGAGGAGAGAAAAAGGGAGATTTGCCGGCGGTTTGCCAAGGCCGCTGCTACCTATGACGAGTATGCCCTGGTGCAGAAAGAAAGTGCGGCCAGGCTTCTCACAAACCTGCCGGAGCCTTTTTCCGCGGCGCAGATCCTGGAGATCGGCTGCGGCACCGGCAATTATACGGCACAGCTTGCGGCCCGTTTCCCCCAAGCCAGGCTTACCGCCCTGGATTTCGCCGAGGCCATGGTCAAACAGGCCGGGAAAAAATGCCGGAACCATAACGTTTCCTTGCTCTGCGCGGACGGGGAGCAGTATCTGGCCGAAAACAGGCAACAATTTGAGCTGATCACCAGCAATGCCACCATGCAGTGGTTTGATGATCCGGACCTGGCCTTTGCCCATGTGGCGCGTGGCCTTGCGCCGGGCGGCATTTTCCTCGCCTCTCTCTTTGGCCCGTTGACCCTGCATGAACTGGCAGCAGCGCTTGCCGAGGTCTTTGCTGAGTCCCCGAGATTACCGGCCGCCCAATTTCCGGACCGGGAAAAAATCCTGCAGATGGCCCATGCCTGCTTTCATCGGGTGGAAATAACCGAAACGGTTTACCGGCGAACGTATCTGTCCCTGCATGACCTTTTCCGCCACATCAGAGGGACCGGCACCGGCGGCTATCATCCCTCACTGCCGCGGTTGACCAGAGGCAGATTGCAGAGGCTGGAGGAGTGGTTCCGCGGCCATGGAGATTTTTCATTGTCCTATCAGGTTTTTTTTGTCATCGCATCCAGCCCCGGCGAGGAGCAAAAGGGATGAAGCAGCCCATGCCAACCAATGCCGTTTTTATCACGGCAACCGGCACCGGGGTGGGGAAAACCGTGGTCAGCTCCCTGCTGATCGGCTTTCTGCGTCAACAGGGGATCAAGGCCGGGTACCAGAAATGGGTCAGCACCGGCGGCGAGATGCCCGAGGATCTCCTCTATTGCCTGGAAAAGAACCATATGGGGTTTGACCGGGGCCGGCTTGACAGCCTGGTGGTGTACCGTTTCCTCCTGCCGGCATCCCCGCACCTGGCCGCGGAACAGGAGGGCAGGGAGGTTGATCCCCAAAAAATACAACAGGCATTTGCCCGCAGCGCAGGCGAACATGAGGTGCTGGTGGTGGAGGGGGTCGGGGGCGTTCTAGTGCCGCTGCGCCGTGATCTGCTGCTGGCGGATTTTCTCGCCGGGCTGCGGCTGCCGGTAATCATCGTGGCCCATAGCGGCCTGGGCACCATCAATCATACCCTGTTGACCATTGCCGCCCTGCGGCAAAGAAAGATCCCCCTGCTCGGCGTGGTTTTTTCCGATGAACAGGAGGGGATGGCGGCGGATGATCCGTTGATCGCCGATAATATGCGGACCATCGCGGACCTGGCCGGGGTGGAAGTTTTCGGCCGTCTGCCGCGCTTTGCCGATTATGCCCGGTTGCAAAAAGCCTTTCAGCCGGCCGGCCAGGCGATCTGGCGGAAATTTCGCTTTTTGACCGAGGCCCAGCCAAAGTAAGAGAGGCGGCTCATCTGCCTCGGTATTCTTTGTTTTTAATTTCTTTTCTCCGGCACCCCAAAGGCCTTTAAGATCATGCCAAGGGGACAGAACTTTGAAAAGCCGAACTGGAAGAGATTGGCGCCGACAAAGGCGGTGAACCAGAGCCAGTATTTGCTCAGGAAAATGGGGCTGGCCTCCACTCCCAGGGCAAGACTCAGCAGGATGAAAAAACCGGCAATCACATGAATCCAGTCCGTGACAATCATGATGTTCTCCTTGTTTTATCGCTTTTGCGCACCACGTTCCCCGGTAACACTATCTGTACACTTCCCGCGGCGGCTTGCGCAGGTCGCTTTGGTTAAAGATGGATTCCTCAAGGCCGAGGTCATAGGTGATATTGGAAAAATCCGTCACTGTCTCACCCCCGCGGGTAAGGTCCTGTACCCTGGACTTGGTCACGGTGGGATGACCCTGGATATCCTCCACGGCCAATGCCTCAACGACCCGGTATGGCTTGTCAGCCTTATTGGCGTATTCGGCCTTCATGGGCAGAAAGGTCTTTTTATCAATCCACACCCGGTAGGAGGAAAATTCCACTGAAACGGGATCCTTGGGGATGTTCTTCAGCACATAAAATTTTTCCCCGTCCTCCAGCAGTTCATGTTTGTCTTGGTTAATGCCGCGGCCCGAGACATCTTCATAAAAGAAATGGGAGCCCATGAAGCTGGTCCGTTTGTCCGAGGCGGCAATCTGCTTCACCAGGTCAAGATCGGGCAGATATATCCAGCGGGCATCATCCTTGTCGGTATACTTATGGACCAGCAAGACGGTTTTGCGGATATCGGCGGGTTTTCGCAAGAAGATGAAGAACTTTTGATTGCCGCCATTCTGATCATCCCGCCGCAGAATGACGTATTCCCTGTTTCCGGTTCGTCCCTGGGAGTCGGTAATGGTCATGTTGGCCAGGGCTTTACTGTCTTTGCCGGCATAATAGGCCGCATGGTTGGCCTTGTCGACAATCTCCTCAACACTGGGGGCCGCTGCCGCGCATGTGACGGTGGAGAGAAAAACGGTTGCCAGGGAAAGAAGGGGGAAGGTTTTTTTCATCATTTGCATACCTCTGTTTATTTATTGGACGTTATTCATTAAAAAAAATTCTGCCAGGCAAGAAAACCACCCTGGGTTATATAGGGCATCAGGGGGGGGCCGGCAAGGGCAAAAAAAACTTCGGTGTCCCCCGGCGCCTTGGCCGGGAGGGAGCCGGGCTCCAAGGTGATGAGCGGCCTGAGGGGCGCGAGAAATTTGGGATGGTAAATGGAAAATTGTATTAAGCGGCTGCCGATTATCATCGAAAAGCTCCGGAACTGCGATTTGGAATTGATATGCTTACACCGCGCCCGCTGAAAGTTGAAAGGGGTACCGGTTGGGCGCTAACCGATGTTTTCAGCGCAGAAAAGTTTGCGCAGGGTTTGCATCAGCTGCAGAATCCGGGGATCCTTAATGCGGTTATAAATAAAATTCGCATCTTTGCGGAAGGAAATGATCCCCTGGTTGCGCAAGATGGACAGATGCTGTGAAACATTGGCATTGGTTGTCTTGACCTCTTCGCGGAGATCCCCAACCGTCATCTCCCGGTCCTGCAGCAGGCAGAGAATTTTCAGCCTGATGGGATGGGACATGGTTTTCAGCAGTCCGGCAATGGATTCAATGTGTTCGGTTTGCATTGGTTACTCGGTGTTTAATTGTTTAGTTAAATTATTTATTTTCGGCGCGATGTTTGGTAAAGAGGCTTTTCAGAAAATTATTATATGCTTAAGCTGACTTTGCTGTCCAGTCCAACCTGCAGCATTCTGGCAGCATTTCCCTGATAGATGCCTATCTCCAGCAAATCACGGCTGCCGAACAGGGCAACCGGGCTGCCCAGGGCGGTTGCACTGTAGGCCGTCGCCACACCGGTAATTGTCAAGGCCTCCACACTCACCCGCAGATTCAGCCAGTTGCCGGCACAGAATCGGCCAGCCGTCTCCCGGTCGATATTGGTGATGAGGTTGCCGAAGTGATCGATATCCGTCACCGCGCCGCACAGGGTATTGCCGCTAAGTAAGGGCGCTGCCATGGCCAGACTGGCCAGTGACTGCCAGGCGATCTCCCGGCCTGTGCTGCGGGGTGGTAAGCTGGCGGCCAGCTGGGCCGCCACCGGGGCAAAGATATCCCGGCCATGAAAGGTGTGGCTGACCGGTTGCAGAAAAAGGTCACTGTTGCATACCTCATATGCCCTGCTGGCTTGAGGGAGGAGCAGAGTCAGCACCCCGTTGTCCGGGGCCAGGAAAAGCTGGCCGTCCGCCTCAAGCAGGACAATGCGCCGGTTACTGCCCACTTCCGGGTCAACCACCACCACATGGATGGTGTTTGGCGGGAAATAGCGGCAGGCCGCGGCAATCATCCGGGCGGCCTGCCGCACATCCTGGGGCCGGATGCAGTGGCTGAGATCAACAATGGTTACGGCAGGGCATCTGCTATAAATAACCCCTTTCATCACCCCGGCATACTCGTCGCTTAAGCCGAAATCAGTGGTTAATGTTATCAGCGGCTTCATGTTTTGCGGTTCCTGCTATTTTGCCAGACTGCTCACTCCGACAAGTTGTATCTCATCCTGCAGCTTCGGCTGATATTTTTTCAGGGCATCAAGGGTGGCCTGATGCGGGTGGCCGATGCCGATGGCGAATCCTTTTTTTCTGGCCAGACTGATCAAGGCGTCAAGCTGTTCCATGATCTTCTGCGGGTCCTGGTTGTTGTCGATGAAAATATCCCGCTGGGCGGTTCGCAGCCCCATTTCCCTTGCCAGGGAAAAACCGACTGATCTGGCTGAGGTGAGGCTGTCCAGGAAAAAAAGATTTTTCTCCTTCAGCCCGGCAAGGCAGGCCTGCATGGCGCCGCGGTGCTCGGTGAAGCTGGAACCCATATGGTTGTTGACGCCCATGGCATGGGGCACGGCGGCAAGATCCCGGGCCAGGGTTGCCTGAATCTCACCATCGTTCATCCTGGTCAACAGGGACCCGGGACCCGGGGTCCATTTGCTGTCCTGCGCCTGCATGGGCAGATGCAGCAGGATGTCCCGGTTTTTCCGCCGGGCCTCGGCCAGCTGGGTTGAGGTATGGGGGCCGAACGGCAGAAAGGCGAACGACAGGTTCAGATCAAGGGCGAGGAGATCGTCGCATATTTTATCCTGAAATCCCATATCGTCAATGATAATGCTGACCAAGGGAAGCTTGGCGGTTTTTGGCGTTTTTGGGATGGGTAAGGAGGTGATGAGAGGGGGCGGGGCCACAGGTTTGGCCGGGATAGCAGCCGGTTTTATTTTGGGTACCGAGGCACTGGGCGGAGAGAGGGGTTTGATGGTGCCGGGACGCAGAAAAATGAGATAGACTGTGGCCGCAACAGTGCACAGCAGCAGCAATACCGGCAAAACCCAGAGAATGGGTCTCTTTTTGCCTTTCTTTTTACGGGCAGCTTTTTTCCTGGCCATTATTTCTGCCGGGTCAGCACGTAATTGGCCAGCCCGGCCAGGATGTTGCGCGACTGGCAGTCAGGAAAAACGGAAAGCGCCTCAATTGCCGCTTCAACAAGGGCCTCAGCCCCCTGTCTAGCATAGGTAAAGCCGCCGTATTGTTCAATGAACCCATGAACCTCGCTGATCTTTGCCGCCCGCAGCGCGGCATTTTCCCCGAGCAGACCCATGATGTAATCGAAATCCTGTTGGTTGCTGTTCTGCAGGGCATGAATCAACGGCAGGGTCATCTTGCCTTCGACAAAATCATTGCCCACGGCCTTGCCTGTTTTTCCGGGGTCACCCTGGTAATCGAGGAGATCGTCAACAACCTGAAAGGCAAGCCCCAGGGCGTCGCCGTAACTGCGCAGGGCCGTCTGGTGTTCGTCGCCGCTCTGGGCAAAATAGGCCCCGACCTCGCAGGCCGCGCTGATGAGACAGCCGGTTTTGCCGCGCAGCACGGCGAAGTAATTTTCTTCGGAAAGGTTGCGCTCCTCCACGGCCTGCATCTGCAGGAATTCGGCCTGGATCATGCCAGCGGTGGCCATGCCGATGAGGGAGAGGGTATGGTGATCGCCCACGGTGCCTGCCATGGTCAGGGCCCTGGCGTGCAGAAAATCCCCGGCCAGGATAACCTGGGTATTGTCCCAGACGCTGTTGGCCGAGGGTTTGCCCCGCCGCCTGCCGGCATTGTCAAGCACATCATCATGCAGCAGGCTTGCGCCATGGAGGAATTCGAAAATCGCGGCCAGCCGGTAAAGGTTGACCGGCGGCTTCAGCTCATCCTCCTCCGCCAGCCCCGCGGGCATGCGGGTAAAGGCGCACAGCCGGGCCGCCAGCACGGTAAGCACCGGCCGGATCCTTTTGCCGCCGTTGAAAAGGGCATATTCCAGAATTTGCTGCAGCCTTGCATTGCCGCACTGCGAGATCTCGCTGAGCATGGTTTCATTGATTTGCTCGATATCAGGTTGCAGCAGGGCAAGAAGTTCGTTTTTATTCACATTATTCTCCTGTTTCTGAAGGGGCTGGGTGTAAAAATGGTTCCGGAACCGCCCCGGCAGCATCCGTTTTTTCCTGAAAAAAACGGGTTACCTCCTCAAGGGTTCTGATGACCGGGCTATCCGGCAGACTTTTCAGGAAAAGACGGCCATATTGTTTGGTAAAAAGGCGGACATCCATGATGGCCAGCAGGCCGGAGTCGGTGGATGAACGCATGAGCCGGCCAAGCCCCTGGCGCAGGGTCAGAATCGCCCTGGGTATCTGGAAATCCACGAATGGATTGCCGCCCTCTGCCTTTATTTTATCAATCCGCGCCATGATAACAGGATCGCTGGGAACTTCAAAGGGAAGCTTATCAATAATCACACAACTCAAGGTTTCACCCGGCACATCCACCCCTTCCCAGAAGCTGGCGACCGCCAGCAGCACGGAATGGGTTTCGTCGCTGAACCGGTCAAGCAGGGTCTGTTTCGGCGCGTTGCCCTGCATGAAAACGGGAAAAGGCAGCCTTTCCGCGAGATAATGAAACAGGTAATGCATGGCCTTGATGCTGGTAAAGAGCACCAGGGCCCGGCCCCGGGAGGCCAGCAGGACCTCCAGGATGGTATGCTGCAGCTCCCTGAGAAAGGTGGGGGCGGCTGGTTCGGGCAGAGCGGCGGGGATGAACAGCCTGGTTCGTCCTGCATAGTCAAAGGGCGAGGCCAGGCGCAGGGTGCTCGTGGTTGCCGGCAGGCCGAGCCGTTCGAAGAAATAGCTGAAGTTGCCGCCGGTGGTCAGCGTGGCGGAGGTGAAAATAACGGTTTTGACCTCAGGGAAAAATGATTGCTGCAGGTCCCCGGCAATTTCAATGGGTGAGGCGGAAACGGCAACCGTCTTATCTCGCCGCTCATACCAGTATACATAGGAACTGCGCTGCTGCCCGGTAACAATCTGCAGATTTGCCAGCAGCTCCTGGGTCCGGCGCTGCATGCCGTTCCATATGTCACTGCGCTGGGCCTCAAAGTCAAGCCGCGCGATGAGGGTGGACAGGGACTCGGTCAGCAGCAGGCACTCTTCCTCCCAGTTGCTGATTTTTTCCGCGGCCTCGTGCAGCGGAAACCTGCCCCGTTCTTCCGGGAAGATCCGCAGGAAACGGACGGCCTCGCCGGCCAGCCCCTTGGCCGCGGAGAGGATTTTTTCCCGGGATTTACCCGGCTCATTTTCCTGCAGCAGCTTTTCAATGTCCTGGGCCAAATCAAGCAGCTGGAAGTGACTGATGCTGTTGCCGAAATAGCGGGTGGCGATATTTTCGATGTGATGGGCCTCATCGAAGATAACCGATTCATAGCGGGGCAGGACCTCGGCAAAGCCGAAACGCCGCAGGGCAAGATCGGAAAAAAAGAGATGATGGTTGACGATCAGCAGCTGGGCCCGGGCCGCTTTTTTCCGCAGCCGGTTGATGAAGCAATCGGCACTGTCCGGGCAGCTGGTGCCCAGACACTGACTGGAGGTGGCGCTCACCTCGCGCCACAGGCTGGAATGGTCCGGCAGCCAGTAAAGCTCGGCCCGGTCCCCGGTATGGGTGGTTGCCAGCCAGTCGGCCACGGCATCAAGATGATCGTTGGCAAAAAGGGGAAGCTGGGGAGAGTTGGCGAGCTGGTGCCAGCGGTAGAGGCACAGATAATTTTGCCGGCCCTTGACACAGAGCGCGGAAAGCTGCGGTGCAATATGCTCCTTGATAAAGGGAATCTCTTTTTTGAGAATCTGTTCCTGCAGGTTCAGGGTGCCGGTGGAAACCACCACCTTCTGGTTGCTTAGTGCTGCCGGTACCAGATAGGCAAGGGTCTTGCCGATTCCGGTTTCAGCCTCCACGGCCAGCATGGGCCCCGATCCGGCAGACGGGGTAACCGCATCATCGCCGCTGAAACTCTGCGCCACGGCCATGGCCATGGCCAGCTGTCCGGCGCGGGCCTCAAAGCCGGGCAGTTTCGTGCTGAGAATGCCGCCGGGAGAGAAAATATTTTTGATTTTATCAAGAAGTTCATCCATGCTGAAGTCAATCCTGCATTGCTACATAACCGCAATAGGATAAAGATACAAAGAAAAAATAGTTTGTATCTGAGCAACTTATGAATAGAATAAAAGAAAAAATGAGGAGGTGGGTTTATGCAAGTGAAGAAAATTCTGGTGCCGGTTGATTTCTCGGAAAATGCCAATCGAATTATCCAGTACGGGGCCTATGTGGCAGGCCAGTTCAAGGCGGAGATGGAGGCGATTTTTGTCGCCCAGACCTTTCAGGATTATTCGGAGTTTTTTGAGCCCCACATGCCTGTTATTCAGTTTGAGGAGGATCTGGTCGCCAGCGCCAAGGAGCGCATGAAGTCCTTTCTGGCGGAATCGCTGGAGCCTTCCGTGGTCTGCAAAGGGGTGGTGATGTCCGGTGACATTGCCGAGACGATTCTCGACTATGCCAGGGACCAGCAGGTGGATTTAATCGTCATGGGTACCCATGGCTACAAGGGGCTGGAAAAGGTTCTTTTCGGCAGCGTGGCCGAAAAGGTCGTCAAAAGATCTTCATGTCCGGTATTGACGATTAACCCTTACAGGTAGATTTTCTGTTTGATTTCAGGGCAATGATTGCCCGGGTGCTGTTTGTTGCCGCCTGGGGCTGCACCGCTTTTTTACAGATATGGCCCAGCAAACCCGGCAGGCTCTCATTGCACAGATAGACCTCAAGATGGGGCTCAGCCGGGCAGTTTGTTTTGCGGGCGGGATCGGCTGCAGGCTGATTCCAGGCCTTGCTGTCGTTGAACATCCTGGTCCATTCCGCGGCAAGGGCGGAAAAATTCTTCAGGGTATCGGGGGTTGTACCCTTTGCCGCAGTTGCCGCGAGCAGTGAGCCGAACCCCGCCAGGGTCTCTTTTGCCGCCTCCCTGAATGTCGCCCTGGCCTGCATAGAGGCCTCCTGCTCCATTTCCCCGCCGGCCGCGGGCAGCGGGATACGAAAGAGGCGCACCGGCCTTTTCTGGGTTAATGCCTCGTTTGCGTCAAAGAGCAGTTCCGCCGCATCACTTTGATCGCTGACCAGAATTGGGTAATTGGCCTGCAGGTTGTCGGCCAGAAAGAGTTTCGCCCACGCCCTGGCAAGAATTTCCGGTCTGACCGGCGGCCGGTTTTCCATCTGCTGGAAGGGGGAAAGGGAGAAGGGGATTTCCGGTTCACCTTTCAGGGCCTCAAAAAGTTCCTGCTCTTTTATGGAAATGGCCGCGAGTTCCTTTTGCAGTTCCTGCTCCTCCTGATAGAGGATTTCGGCAAGTTTGAGCAGCAGGCGGGCCTGCCACAGGTCTGCCCTCACCTCGGATTGCTCCTTGTCTGCAGCTGCGGATTTCCCTCCAATTGACTGAATCAGGCTTTTGACCGATTGTTCGTCCCGGTTTTTCTCATTAGCAGCGGTAATGGTGGAAAGGTGGCCGCTGTAAAATTCCGCTTCATTTCCTTTGAGCTCTCTGATAAGTTGCCGGAAGCGGTCCAGATCGCCATGGAAGGGGACCGGCGGATATCCTTCACAGAGTTCGGTATCTGTCTCCTCTGCGCTTGCTTCCTCAGCCTCGGCAGCCTGGTAGTAGAAAATTTTATCAAAAAAAACAAGCTCCTGGCTTACCTGCAGGGCGCTTATGGATGTTCGGGGGAAATAAAGTGCAGTTAATGGCGGCATGATTTAATATGTAAATTCGGGAAGGTGATGGTTTATGCAAAGTCACTGTTGCAAAAAAAATGTGACAAAAGCCGATTGAAACAAATTGCACTTTACGCTGCTCTTTGTTTTTTGGCAAGAGGGGTAAGCAGTGGCAAAAAAATAACCGGAACACCCGAAGTGGCGGGAAGGGCATCAGGGGTTCGCAACGAAATGATGCGCCAGGTCATGGCTCGCAGCAACCCCAAAATCTTAAAACGGCATGAATCTCATGGGCACAAAAGAAAAAATTTCTCTATTCCTGTTTATTGTTTTTTATATGCTTTTCAGCGTCAGATATTTTCCGGACCGGCCGCTGGAAACTCTTTCGGCCACGATGAGCCATCTGCTTGAATCTGTTCCCTATATTATCGCAGGGACAATCCTGGTAGTCTCGGTGGTACAAAAGGTGGTGGGACAAAAGTTGCCGAAAAACCGCATAGCAAGAATCTATCTGACCTTTGGGCTGATCGCCGAGTTTTTTTTCGGCATGTATCATTATCTCAATGTGGGACAGGTATAGCGGCGTAAAATGCCTAAAGTCAGACAACCTGATCTCGGTAGATTAAACGTTGGTACCGAAATACAAGATCAAGAAAAGTGCCTAAAGTACTTAAAATACTTCAAGTGTCTAAAGTTATGGTACTTTCTGATCAGATAAAACCTTTTACTTTAAGTACGTTAGGCCTTTTAGACACTTTAGGTACTCAAACTGGTAACAGGCCAGAATCCTGAGTGGTGGCTTAACTCATTGAAATTACGTCACGACATCAGGAGTTCTGAAAGTACTTGAAGTTGCGCCACTTTCTGGTTAAATATTTTCTTGAATTCCAGACACTTTAAGTAGTTCAGCTATGTTAGGCGCTTCAGAAGCTTATTTGACGGTCACTGGGTATTTACTCTTCAGTTCTTCAATCAGTTTCTCTAAGGCCTTTTCGTTGCGGTCGGCTTTGAGTCTGGCGGCGATTTCTTTACTGACCTGCTCCAGGGGCAGTTTTTGCGGCGCTTTTTTGTCGAGCACATGGATCAGGTGCCAGCCGAAATTTGTCTGTACCGGCGGGCTGATTTGCCCAGGCTCTGTGGCAAAAGCCGCGTCTTCAAACTCCTTGACCATCTGCCCCCTGCCGAAATAGCCCAGACTGCCACCCTTGCTTTTCGATCCCGGATCTTCTGAAAATTGTTCGGCCAGGGTCGCAAAGGACTCGCCGTTTTTGAGTTTATCCTGGATCATCTCAATGGTTTTTCTGGCTTTTTCCTTGTCTGCCGCCCCGGCATCCGGAGCCAGACGGATAAGAATATGCTGGGCCTGCACCTGTTCACCCTGTTCAAATTCACTGCTGTGTTTCTCGTAATATGCTGCCACCTCTTCTTCGGGGACAGGCGTCTGGGTGTCAATGCGCTGGCTGATGAGCGTTTCCACCAGCACCCGGTTTTTCATCTCCTCTATTTTGAGTTTAATCAGAGGCTCCTGGTCAATTTTGGCAGCCCGTGCTTCCTGGACGATGAGGCTGATGTCAACCCAGCGATTGATCAGCTCTTTTCTCATCTGGTCATTGGAGCGCAGCATTACCTGAATCTGGGGGGGCATCAGGTCGATCATCATGTCAAGCCGGGAGGATGTCAGCCTGCTGTCGCCCACCTGGGCCAGAACCTCATCGTTTTTAGGGAGATTTTCGGCCATGAGCAGGCTGTGGGAAAACAGCACGAAGAACGTGCAGATGCACAGGATTTTGATTTTAAACATGAAGACCCCTTAACGAAAGTGACAAGAAACGGTAATTGCAATAAAAACCATGCAATCACCGGATGAGACTGTTTTTTTCGTGCAGCCCGGATGGCGCGGTGGTGTTTGGCAGCAGCAGGGACTTTTTGCCGAGAAGAGCCCCGGGGTTGGTCACCGAATTGCAGCCGGTTTGGACGAAGTCCGCCAGGATGGCCCCGAGCTTGCGTAGTCCTGAATCAACGGGACCGTCGGCGGTGCGAACCTTGACATTGCCAGGGGTGAAACGAAGGTTGGCCAGTTTGGTCCCGGCCCCGAGATTGACCTCGTTGCCCAAGATGCTGTCGCCAAGGTAGGCAAAGTGGCCGGCCTTGGCATCATCCATGAAAATGGCATGTTTTACTTCGGTGACATGCCCGACGACACATCTTCTGCCGATCAGGCAGTAACCGCGCAGATAGGCGCCCTGCCTGATTTCCGTCATGTCCCCGATGATGGCCGGTGAGGCGATAAACGCTCCGGGCTCCACTTTGACCCCTTTGCCGAATCGAATCTTATCACCAACAAGCACGGCACCCGCCATGATGACAGTGGCCCCTTCCAGAAGTTCATTGCCCCTGGACACCTTCAGCCTTCCTTTGGTGGCGTCTCCGTAATCAATGGTCAGCCCTTGCCCATCCAGGAAAGTATTATCATACAAGACAAGTGTTTTGAGTAAAGGTTCGTTTTTTTTTGCATCATCCGGCAGGGTGGGGTAGTTCCGGCTGTCCATATAGGATTTAAGGTTTTTGAGCCCGTCCCACACGTATTCGGCAGCGGAAAAAATTTCACCATGTTCAAAAAGGGAGAGGTCGAAAAAAGATTCTGGTTTCAGCATGTGATTATTGTCATCTCCGTTGGTATTTAAGGGTTTTTGAGCCATGGCATATAATGGAGCAAATTGTCATTAACTTCAACAGATTTTCTGGAAAAAGGCGGCGCTATTCATTGGCTTTACTTGACTTAACCGAGTGCAATGTTTAGTGTAAAATTCTTGACAAAACTGGTACAGTGATGACGTTATGTCAGCTTGATTAACTGGCCTTTCTATACTGATATAGGCTGAAGGGAGGTATGCTGTGCAAAATGATGATCCGATCTATCACGACAAAGATGAAATAACAGAGATGGAAGAGCCGGAAATCCCGGAGGTGTTGCCGATGATGGCGGTGAGGGATGTGGTCATCTTTAATTATATGATTATCCCGCTTTTTGTCGGAAGACCGGCATCCGTCAATGCCATCCAGGAGGCCCTGGCCGGTGATAAGCTGCTGCTTTTGGTCACCCAGAAGGACTCGACCATTGATGAGCCGGGCCAGGATGATATTTACAAGGTGGGAATGGTCTGCATGATCATGCGGACCTTGAAGCTCCCTGACGGCAGGTTGAAGGTGCTGGTGCAGGCCCTGCATAAGGCCCAGGTCAAAAAGGTCATGCAGGAGACGCCCCATTTTACCGCCAAGGTGGAGCTTTTCCCTGAAGAAAAATCCACGGATGTGTCCGTTGAAACCGAAGCGCTGATGCGTACCGTGCGGGAACAGACCGAAAAGATCCTGTCGCTGAAGGGGGTGGTTTCCTCCGAGTTGATGGTTATTCTCAACGAAATCGAGGAGCCGGGGCGACTGGCTGACCTGGTGGTGTCCAATCTGCGGTTGAAGACAGCGGAATCGCAGCAGGTCCTGGAAACGATTGATCCCATTGACCGCCTGAAAAAGGTGGCTGAATTCCTCAACAAGGAGCTGGAAGTCTCCACCATGCAGGCCAAGATCCAGTCCGAGGCCAAGGAGGAGATGGGCAAGACCCAGCGCGAGTATTTTCTGCGGGAGCAGCTTCAGGCCCTGAAAAAGGAACTGGGCGATATCGATGACAAGTCTGAAGAGATCGAGGAGCTGCGGCTCAAGATCGAAAAGGCGAGAATGCCTTCCAATGTCAAGAAGGAAAGCCTGAAGCAGCTGAAGCGGCTGGAGATGATGCACCCCGATGCCTCGGAGGCAACCATCGTCCGTACCTACCTTGACTGGATGCTCGACGTGCCCTGGCGCAAAAGCACCAAGGATTTTCTTGATCTGAAGATTGCCCGGCAGGTGCTTGATGAGGATCATCACGGGCTGGAAAAGGTCAAGGAGCGTATTCTCGAATATCTGGCGGTGCGCAAGCTCAACCGCGCAACCAAAGGCCCCATTCTCTGCTTTGTCGGCCCGCCGGGCGTGGGCAAGACCTCCCTGGGCAAGTCAATTGCCCGGGCCATGGGCCGGAAATTCTACCGCCTTTCCCTTGGCGGCATGCGGGATGAGGCCGAGATCCGCGGCCATCGGCGCACCTATATCGGCGCCATGCCGGGCCGTATCATTCAGGGGCTGAAGATTGTCGGTTCCAATAATCCGGTTTTCATGATGGATGAGATCGATAAAGTCGGCTCGGATTATCGGGGGGATCCATCCTCTGCGCTGCTGGAGGTGCTTGATCCGGAGCAGAATTTTGAGTTTACCGACCACTATCTCAATCAGCCTTATGATTTGTCCAAGGTGATGTTTATTACCACCGCCAATGTTACGGACACCATTCCCGGCCCGTTGCTCGACCGCATGGAGGTGATCCGTCTTTCCGGCTATACCCTGGAGGAAAAAATTGTTATCGCCAACCGCTATCTGGTGCCGCGTCAGCTGCAGCAGAACGGTCTTCAGGAGAAGCATTTCAGTGTGGATGATGAAACCTTGAGCCTCATGGTCACCAACTATACCAAAGAGGCGGGACTGCGGAACCTGGAACGGGAGATCGGCAAGGTCTGCCGCAAGGTGGCGCGGCGGGTAGCTGAAGGAGGGAAGGGGCCGTTCGCGGTCAACAAGCGTACCTTAAACAAATATCTCGGGCCGCCCAGGTTCCAGCCGGAAGCGGAAATTGACGTTATTGATCAGCCTGGTCTGGCCACCGGTTTAGCCTGGACCGAGGTTGGCGGTGAGATACTGTATGTTGAGGTTTCTCTGCTCAAAGGCAAGGGAGGCCTGACCCTTACCGGGCAGCTTGGCGATGTGATGAAGGAATCTGCCCAGGCGGCAATGACCGTCTGCCGCTCCCGTCTGGAAAAGCTTGGCAAGGATGAGAACTATTTCGAAAAGATTGATGTGCATGTGCATGTGCCTGCCGGAGCCATTCCAAAGGATGGGCCGTCTGCCGGCGTGACGATAGTTGCCGCCCTTTATTCGGCTTTAATCGGCAAGAAGGTGCGACAGGATGTTGCCATGACCGGCGAGATCACCTTGCGCGGCCGGGTTTTGCCCATCGGCGGTTTAAAGGAAAAGGCCCTGGCCGCCCTGCGGGCGAAAATCACCACGGTGATTATTCCCGATCAGAACAAAACGGATCTGGTTGAAATTCCCAAGGTCCTGCGGGATCAGATCAATTTTGTTCCGGTGAAAAATGTTGATCAGCTCCTGGCCAAGATTTTTTAAAGTATATTTCCTTCTTTATGATGCAGGATTTAGGTGAAAGCAGGAGACAAGGTCAAGCAGCTTCTTAGGGATGGGTTGGCTACGTGGATAAGGCGAGGACGTCATTGGCAGAAATGGCTTGTCCTTGCCTTGTTTGCGGTGCTCGCCATCCTTTTGGGCTTTCGTCTGTGGGTGTCATCCTACGCATCTTCCCTGCCGCGTTCCGGCAGCGGTCAGGAATCCATCGTGGTTTATATTCCCCCTGACAGCGGCTTTGTCGCGATCAGAAAAACACTGATCGATAACCATGTTATTGCCGAAGATATCCGGTTTGGTCTGCTGGCCCGCAGAATGGGGGTGGTCGGCAAACTGCAGGCCGGGGAATATAGTTTCCCTGCCGGTCTCTCCAACCAGGCAATTATTGAAAAACTGGCCAAGGGAGAGGTCTATTATCGTCCGCTGACCATCCCGGAAGGGTTCAATATCCTGCAGATCGGGGATCTGCTGGCATCCGGTTTCGGTTATCAGAGCCATGATTTTCTGCAACAGGTGCGGAATGAGAAGTTTATCCGGTCCCTGGGGCTCGATGTGCCCTCTCTGGAAGGATATCTGTTTCCTGATACCTATCTCGTTACCCGGGGCCAGATGCTTGGTGAGATTATCTCAATGATGGTGCGCCGGTTTAACGCTGTTTTTGCCGAAATTTCCAAGCAGGATCATCTTCCCGGCCAGCCGGGCCTGCCAAAGCTTTCTCAGCATGAAGTTGTCATTCTGGCCTCTATTGTTGAAAAAGAAACCGCCCTGCCGGAAGAACGGCCGCTGATTGCCGCTGTTTTTCTCAACCGGCTCAAAAACAATATGAAATTGCAGGCTGATCCCACTGTTATATATGGGATCAATGATTTCAATGGCAATATCACCCGCAAAGATCTGATCACTCCTTCTCCTTACAATACCTATACCCAAACGGGTTTGCCGGTAGGGCCCATCGCCAACCCCGGCAAGGAGTCGCTGGCTGCCGTTCTTCATCCGGCAGACGTGGCCTATCTCTATTTCGTCGCCAAAAACGATGGCAGCCACTATTTTTCCACCAGTCTGGAGGAGCATAACAGGGCGGTGATCCGTTTTCAGAAGCAGAGAAGATCAGCAAAAGAATCAGCGTTGGAAAAAAAATAGTGAATCAGTTATGAAAGATAAAAATTCATCCTGTCTCAAAAAACTTTCAGGCGGAGGCTTGTCATGACAAATGCGGAATTGACCTACAGAGAGAAAAGGGACCCTGCGGGAAGGCGGCGCAACCAGCGCGGTTTTTCCCTTATGGAGTTGATGATTGTTATGGTCATCCTGGGCCTTCTGGCATCTCTGGTCGGCCCGGCAATGTTTAAAAAGCTGGGCACGGCAAAGCAGAAAACAGCGAAAACCCAGATCGGCATGCTGATGGCCTCACTGGATGCCTATCGGCTCGATATCGGCCATTATCCTTCCCAGCAGGAAGGCCTTGAGGCCCTGGTGGTCAACCCGGGTGAAGATAAATGGGATGGGCCCTATTTAAAGAAGGGGGTGCCCATGGACCCGTGGGATAACGAATACCACTATCAGAATCCGGGTGAGCATGGGGAAGTGGATATCTATTCCCTCGGGGCTGACAACCGGGAGGGCGGGGAAAAAGAAAATGCGGATGTGGGAAGCTGGGAATAGCGCGCTGGCGCTATTCCCAGGTTTTTTCAATCCTTGGTCGTATGGCAGACGAAGCAGCCTTCGCCATTAGGTTGATTGGCGACCATTTCACTGTAATCCCAGCGCAGGATGTCCGGGTGCTCTGAGCCATGCACCCGGTGGCAGGACAGGCACATGACAATGGCCTCGTCCCGTTGCGGCGTGGCCGGATTGATCCAGGCCACCGGCGACTGGGTCTCATAGTTGGTCACCGGGTTGTACTGCGCGTATTCCCCTTCCTCGGGCAGAACGATGTCGGTCGGATGGCGCAGCCAGGTGTCCGTGCCTATTCCTTCAATACTGTGAAATGTATTGTGGCAGCCCGCGCAGTAGCTGGAGATGCCCTGGGTTTGCTTCAACTCGAGGGTTCCCCCTTGTCCGATGTTATCCCTGTCCACTCCCTTGTAGAAATTGTGATCGGTTAAAGTCGTATCATCGGGGTATTCCCAGGAGGCGTGCTCAACGCCTTGCACGTAGGCGCCAAACTGTTCATCATGGGAATTGAGAAAGCGGTAGCGGTCATTGTCCTGGTGATGATAGACATTATAGTGGCAACCCTGGCAGCTGCCCCGGTAATCATTCTGGGCGGTGGGTGCCACGGCCAGGGTATTGTGGCAGGAGTTGGCGTTGCCGCACCGGTTATTGCCGGGCGCGGTCATCAGTTTGCTGTCGTGTTCCGAGATGCCGTAGACATTGTGGCCGTATCCGTCATAGGTTTCGCCCCGGGAAACGTTGTAAAAATTGCCGCCGGCCAGGGCCTTGCTGGGGTATGCCCCGGTATTAAAGACAATGGGAATCCGGTTGTCGCCCAGCTGTATAATCGTTTTGTCGGCCGACGTGGAAGAGTGGCAGCCGACACAATCGGCGATGAGCAGATAGCCAACCGGGGTCTCCGAGGCCTCTCCTGAACTGAAAGTGCCGTCGTCCGCCCAGCCTGCGCCGCTGTGCAGGACCGCCGTGCCGTCCTGGGAATTATGCATGGTGTGACAGTTACCGCAGACACCGCTCACTTTTGCCGTGGCAGGGCTGGCAGACAGGCCCACGGCAAGGGTGAGAATTGAATAGAGGAGAAGCTTCCGCTCGCTAAGAGAAATGTTTGTCATATACGCCTCCGGTGCATCTTCATTCTTGTCATTATCTACTGCTTTTCTGCTCTGATTGATCGTTTCATTTGGCTGCATGGGGAATTGCCTTGCGGGAGGGCTCGTTGGTTCATGCAGCGGGCGGAAAAGGTGAAGAGAGGAAGGGCAAAGGGAGGGTTGGGCGGGGACGGCACATTGCCGGAGGAAATTTTCAACAAGGCTTTTCTCATAACACCACCGCTTTCCGGGAGCCCCAATTGCATCACCTTGGCGATCCACTTTTTTGTCAGGAGGTGGCCGTAAAAAAAAGCCGGGCCACTCGTAATAACAAGGCAACCCGGCAATCTTGATGGGGAAGATCCGCGGTTTTCCGTCCCCGGCTCACGCGGGGTTTGGCTTTATCTTGTTATGTATGCCAAAATTTAAAGTCAAAAGACTGTTTACATCTGTAAACGGAAAACGGCGGATATTCAATTAGGCAAATTGTCGCACTGCTTACTGCGCAGGCGCTGCTATTCTTCAGCTCCTTTGTGAAAGTCGATTTGGGATTGCGTGGGGTTCATGTCCGGGTCAGCGATGATAGTGATGCCCACGTTGTATTTTTCTTCAAGTTCGACAAGGTCAGCCCTTTTCTGATTCAGCATGTATTGGGCAATGGCCAGCGGAAATCGGCAGGTGATCTTCTCGGTCGTCTTTTTGATGGCTCCGGTGTGGATGCGGCGCAACTGGGCCAGGGCCATGGTTTCCACCGAGCGGACCATGCCGAGACCCTGGCAGTGTTCGCAGATGGTGTAGCTGCCCTTCTGGACCGGCGGCCCCAGTCTCTGCCGGGAAATCTGCATCAGACCGAATTTTGAGATGCGGCTGATATCCACCTTGGCCTTGTCATGTTTCATGCAGGACTTGACCTGCTTTTCAACCTCCCGGATGTGTTTCTTGTCACGCATATCGATGAAGTCGACAACGATGAGGCCGCCAAGGTCCCTGAGCCGGAGCTGCCGGGCCATTTCCTCGGCTGCTTCCATGTTGGCCAGGAAAATGGTCTCTTCAAAATTTTTATCTTTTGAGGTGCGGCCGGAATTGACATCAATCGCCACCAGGGCCTCCGTGGGATTAATGACAATGGAGCCCCCGGAAGGAAGGGTGACGGCAGGCTGGTAGATCTGCTCAATCTGCTCTTCAATCTGATAAAGGTTGAAGATGGGCCGGGCGCCTTTGTGCAGTTTGACCTTGGTCATCCGTTGCCTGGCCGGCAGCAGCTTGAGAAAGTTTTCCACCTGCTCATAGGTGATCTGATTGTCCACCAGTATTTCCTGGATTTCATGGATAAAATGATCACGCAGGAAGCGGGCGGTGACATCCTGTTCTTTATATACCAGGGCCGGAGCGGACATGGTCTGGCCGCGCTTTTTGATCTCTTTCCACAGGTTGAGCTGATAGCGGATATCCTGGAATAAAGCAGTTTTAGTGACATCCTTGCTGGCGGTGCGAACGATGTAGCCGATCTCTTCGGGCAGATTGGCCGAGTTGACGATTTCCCGGAGTTTGCTGCGCAGGCTCTCGTCTTCAATCTTGCGGGAAATGCCATGGCTGTCGCTGCCCGGCATAAGGACTACATACCTGCCAGGCATGGAAAGGTAGGTGGTGATGCTTGCCCCCTTGTTGCCTGTGGCCTCCTTGACCACCTCAACCAGCACCTCTTGTCCCTTTCGGATCACTTCCTGAATCTTCAGGTCCTTCCAGTGGGTCGAGGCCGGCACCTCCTTGCAGTAGTATTCCGGATGGATGTCGCCAAAGGGCAGAAAGCCGTTGCGTTCAATGCCCATATCGACAAAAACCGCCTGCAGATTGGGCTCGATGGCGGTAATAATGCCTTTGTAGATGTTGCCCTTGGTCTGGGCGCTGGAAACGGTTTCCACATGAAAGGAAGTCAGTTTGCCGTTTTCCAGCAGGGCGATGCGGGCCTCCTCCGGTTCCTCCGAGTTGATGAGCAGCTTCAGGGCGCCGCCGCTGGATTTTTCTTCCTCATCCTCCGGCGGGACAGCTTTCGGCGGGGCTGCTTTCTTTTTTGCCGCGGGTGGCTTTTTCGCCGGTGATTTTCGTGGCCGGGATCTGGGTTTTTTGGTGCTGGCCGGGGCCTGGGTCTCGGCCTTTTCTTCTTTGGTGTTTTCGGGTGTTTTTTCGTCGCTCATGTTTTTCCTTCGGGTGGCAAACCAGCCTGAACCGCCAAGTCTCGGCGAGGTTCTGAGAATCAGTGCTGTTCAGGCTGTTTGCGATGTCTGGTAATAGATTTTCCCCATATGCGCCGAATGAGCAATCTCACCGCTTGCTGTCAGCTCTTTTAGGAGCCGGGCGGTTGAGTTGCCGTCAAGATTCAAGGCCTCGCAGATATCTGTCTCGGTGCAGGGGCGTCTTCGCAGCATTTCAAGTAATTCTGTTTTTTTGGCTGATCGGGTATTCTCTCTCTTCCTGTTGCGGAAATCTGCTATAATCTCAACGGTTCCGGGAAGCTGCCGGCTGATTTCCGCCAGTTCGGTTTCCGTCAGGGGCTTGGCAAACTCCTCCAGGGGAGGACGAACTACCGTGTTCAGCTGAATTTTTGCCGGGTTAATATCAATAAGTGCCTGCCTTAAGGCGGCAAGATCTTCCGCAGAGTCATTGATGCCTTTGCTCAGAAGGATTTCGAGCCATAGTTCCCCTCTGAAATTTCGGGCAAAGAGACAAAGTCCATCAATGATCTCCTGTAACTTTGCACATTGTGCCGGCCTGTTTATTTTCCGAAAACTTTCCTCTCTGGCAGAATCGAGAGAAGGAATGACTATGTCGGCATGCTGAAGCTCCTGCCGCACATCTTCCCGATAAAGCAGCGAGCCGTTGGTGAGCACGGCCACCGGCAGGCCGGTTTTCCCTTTCAGGTGGTTGATGATCTCGCCGAGTCCGCTGTGCAGGGTGGGCTCGCCGCTTGCCGTGATGGTAAAAACGTCGATGGGCTTGGCCTGACCGGATGTTGCCAGAAAAGAGTCTATTTCGTCAATGATTTCTCTGGTTGGGGTGTATTCCTTTCTCTCGCAGGTAAAAATGGTGGTCGGCCCCACCTCGCAATAAATGCAGTTGAAGTTGCAGATTTTGGCGGGGAGAAGATCGATGCCCAGTGACAAACCGAGTCGCCGGGAGTTGACGGGTCCAAACAGATATTTCATTCAGGGAGAACTGTATTCATGTTAACTTAATCTGATTTTTAAATTATATACTTAAAAACAATCGCTAACAGATGGCAAGAGAAAGTTTTGCCTTGACACGCTTTATTGCGAAACGTTAGTTTCAAAAGTTTGGATAAAAAGTAAAAAGTAAAAAGTAAAAAGTAAAAAGTGAGGAGTGAGGAGTTAGGGAAAAAGCAGTAAAAATTTAGAAATGAAAAGTAAGGAATCAGGAATCAGGGAAAAAGCAGGGATCGGAGTGAGACAAAGTTTTTTCCTCCTCACTTTTTACTTTTCCCTTCTCACTTTTCACAATCATCATGTAAGGATACACTCATGCGAAGCGATGCGGTAAAAAAAGGATTGGAAAGGGCGCCCCACCGGGCACTGTTCAAGGCCATGGGCTACACCAACGAGGAAATTCAGAGACCTCTGATCGGTATTGCCCACGCCCATAATGAGATCATCCCCGGCCATATCCACCTTGATAAAATAGTGGAGGCGGTCAAGGCCGGAGTGCGCATGGCCGGCGGTACGCCCATTGCGTTTGCCACCATCGGCGTGTGTGACGGCATCGCCATGAGTCATACGGGCATGAAATATTCCCTGGCCAGCAGGGAAATCATTGCCGATTCGGTAGAAATTATGGGGCAGGCCCATCCCTTTGACGCCATGGTGCTGGTGCCCAACTGCGACAAGGTGGTGCCCGGCATGCTCATGGCCATGCTGCGGCTCAATATCCCGGCCCTGATGGTCAGCGGCGGCCCCATGCTGACCGGCCGTTTCCAGGGCAGGGATGTGCATCTGATCAGCGTCTTTGAAGGCGTGGGCCGGGTCAAGGCAAAAACCATGACCAGCGAGGAACTGAATGACCTGGAAGATGCCGCCTGTCCGGGCTGCGGCTCCTGTTCCGGCATGTTCACGGCAAACTCCATGAACTGCCTGACCGAGGCGCTGGGGCTGGGATTGCCCGGCAACGGCACCATTCCCGCGGTTTCCGCGGCCCGTATCCGGCTGGCCAAGCAGGCCGGCATGGCGGTGATGAATCTCTTCCATGAAGAGATCAGACCCCGGGATATTGCCACCAAGGAGGCCTTTGAAAATGCCATGGCCGTTGACATGGCGCTGGGGTGTTCAACCAATACGGTGCTGCATGTGCCGGCCATCGCCTGGGAGGCGGGGGTGGAACTGCCCCTGGCAACCTTTAATGAGGTGAGCAGCCGGGTGCCCCATATCTGCAGTCTGATCCCCGGCGGTTCCCATAGCCTGCAGCAGCTTAATGAAGCAGGCGGGGTGCAGGCGGTCATGCGTGAGCTGCTGAACACGGAGTTCGGGCTGCACCAGCAGGTGATGACGGTGACCGGCCGCACCCTGGGCGAGAATCTGCAAAGGGCCAAGGTGCAGGACAGTGAGATTATCCGTCCGGTGGATAATCCCTACCACAGGCAGGGCGGCATCGCCGTGCTTTACGGCAATCTCGCCCCTGATGGCGCGGTGGTCAAACAGTCGGCCGTGGCCGCCGAGATGATGTGTCATACCGGCCCGGCCCGGGTATTTGATTCTGAAGAGGAGGCCCAGTCAGCCATTCTCGCCGGCAGCATCAAGCCGGGAGATGTGGTCGTCATCCGTTACTGCGGACCCAAGGGGGGGCCCGGCATGCCGGAGATGCTGTCCCCCACCTCGGCGATCATCGGCATGGGCCTCGGCAAAAGCGTTGCGCTGATCACCGACGGCCGCTTCAGCGGCGGCACCCAGGGGGCCTGCGTCGGCCATGTCTCGCCTGAGGCGGCGGAGGGAGGTCCCATCGCTCTGCTCAGGGAGGGTGATACCATAGTCGTGGATATCACCAATAAACGGCTGCACTGTGAAATTGACGAGGCCGAAATGGCCGAACGCAAGAAATCCTGGCAACCGCCGGCGCCGAAAATCACCTCCGGCTATGTCGCCCGCTATGCCAGAATGGTCGGTTCCGGCAGTTCCGGCGCAATCCTTAAGTGATGGGGTGAGGGGGTTTTCGCCCCGGTCATATTTATGAGAAAGTTGCTAAGCAAGAAAAGAGTGGCCGCCTTTATCTCGTCGTTTGCCTGTCTGTGGGCAAGCCAGTGCGCCGCAGGCAATATCACCTCCGAGCCTTGGGATATCACGGCGGATAAGATCAGCCGCTACACCAAGCCGGAAAATATCGTGGCGGAAGGCAATGTGGTGCTGCGCCGCACAGGTGATGACGGCACCAAACCGCTCACCATCAAGGCGGACTGGATGCGATACAATGTGGATGATGGGCTGGTTTACGCCAAGGGCCACCTTTCCATGCGCACCGCGGAACAGGATGTGGAGGCGGTTGAGGCGGTGATTGATCTCAGCGATGAAACCGCCACCCTGACGGACACCACCCTTTTTGTGCCGGAAAACAATCTGCACTTCTCCGGCCGTGAGGTGGAAAAGACCGGTCCCATCACCTATCACTTCAAGGACGGGGATTTTACCGCCTGCAAGGTGGAGGAAGGGAAAGCCCCGCCATGGCAGTTCCATTCAGGCGAGGCCGTGGTCAAGCTGGAAAAGGTGGTGGTCCTCAAGCATACGGTGCTGCGGGTCAAGGGGATGCCGGTTCTGTACGTGCCCTATATGGCTGTTCCGGCAAACACCAAGCGCAAAACCGGCTTTCTCTTTCCCGAGATTTCCCAGTCGGAGCGCAGCGGCACCGGGCTGATCACCCCTTATTTCGTCGATCTTTCGCCGAGCAGTGATTTGACTCTTTATCCGGGTTATCTCTCCGAGCGTGGCATGGTGGCCGGGGCCGAATTCCGCCATGTTACCGATTTCAACTCCCAGGAGACCATCGCCGCCACCTATATCCATGATAAAACAGAGGATACGGCGGCGGATGATTTTAAGTCGGACGACTATCTGCGCACGGATCAGAATCGTTACTGGATCCGCGGCAAGCTTGATCATGATTTCGGCAATGATCTGCTGGCCAAGATTGATCTGGATCTGGCCTCTGACCGTGACTTTGTCGAGGAATTCCAGCGGGGCGTCAATGGCTTTGACGACAGCGACAGGAATTTTCTCCGGGATTATAACCGCGGCCTGACCGAGGCAACCATCCCCTATCGTCCCTCCCAGATGCAGCTGGCCAAGTCCTGGTCCTCGTCATTTTTGGGCGGCCAGATGGTCGGCATCAATGACCTGACGGATGTCAAGGATGCACCCACCCAGGTGAACACCCTGCCCCAGGTTCTCTACAGCGGGGTATTTGAGCTGGAACGCATGCCGCTCAGTCTCAGCTGGGACTCGGGATATGTGCACTACTGGCGGGAGGAAGGCGTTGGCGAGCAGCGCTTTGATCTCCATCCGCAGTTGACCTCGACTCTCCCCTTGGGGCAGTATATTGAGGGCACGGTAACCAGCGGTCTGCGGGAGACGGCTTACCGCATCGACGCCAATGGGGCGGATGCCTTTGACTGGGACTATGACCAGGAGCAGAACCGAACCGCCTGGGATTTAGGGGCCAACATTGCCACCACGGTGGCCCGGGATTTTGACATGCACCTCGGCTCCATTTCCAGCTTTAATCATGCCATCAGGCCGGAGATCGCCTACGGCTATGGTACGCTGGACAAGGAGGATGAGTTGCCGGATATTGACGAGGTTGATCTGCTTGCTCCGGAAAATCTCATCACCTACAGCCTGAATAACTATTTCCGGGTGGCCGGCAGCAAGGATGGCAAGGAATATGACCGCTACCTGGGGTATCTGAAGATCCTTCAGTCATATGATATTCATGAGGACCGCCGGGATCTCACCGGTCCCGCTGATGAAAAACAACCCTTTTCCGATGTCACCCTGCAGTTGAATCTCTACCCGCTGCCCCGCTGGCAGACCAGATACGAGACCGCATACAGCGTCTATGGTGACGGAGTGACCGGGCATGATCTCTTTACCCGGTATTTATCCCCCAGAGGCGACAGTGCTTCCCTTGACTATCGCTATACCAAGGGCTCCGAGATCAACCAGTTGAATGCCGAGGTGATCACCCGGCTCACCGATACCTGGTACCTGGAGACTGATCTCAAGCAGTCCCTGGATAGTAATACCATTACCCGCGCCTCCTTTGGCCTGACCTATCACCCGCAGTGCTGGGCCATAAAATTTCTTGCGGAGAAGAGTTCGGATGACCAGCGGATCGCCATCCTGTTCTCCCTGGTCGGACTGGGGCAGTCTCTGGGGGTTGGTTTTTCCGGCGACTCGGCTGGCAGTGTTGATCTTGATTCCGGAGGCGGCAACGATTTTATTTTTGACCAGTAACAGACAGAGGAGAGGCCGGGCATGAATTACGATGTCTTTAACGGCGATGCTGACGGCATCTGCTCCCTGCATCAGCTGCGCCTGGCCGAGCCCCGGCAGGCAACCCTTGTTTCCGGAGTAAAGCGCGATATTCGCCTGCTGGAAAAACTGGCCGCCGATCCCGAGGTAACGGGCGCAGAGATTACCGTGCTTGATATCTCCATGGAGAGCAACCGGGAGGCCCTGGCAGCCCTCCTGCAGCGCGGGAACAACATTTTCTATGTTGATCATCACTTTGCCGGGGAGATCCCGGTGGCAGACAATCTGCGGGCAACCATTGACCCTGCCCCCGAGGTCTGCACCGGCATCCTGGTCGATCGGCTCATCGGCGGAAAATACCGCCAGTGGGCCGTGGTGGCCGCCTATGGCGATAATCTGCATGAGGCTGCCCGCAAGACCGCAGCAGGCCTGGGACTCTCCGGCAAAGAGCTTGAAATCCTGCAGGAACTGGGCGAGCTGATGAATTACAACGGCTATGGCCGGGTGCCTGCCGACCTGCATGTTACTCCCCGGGAGCTTTTCCTGGCCGTGGCCCCCTTTGCCAGCCCCTTTGATTTTTACCGTGAGTCCGGGGTGCCGGGTCTGTTGCGGGAGGGGTATGCCGAAGATATGGCCAGGGCGCGTTCAGCCCGGCCGCTGGCTGAAAATGATACGGGCCGGATTTTCACTTTTCCCGACGCCCCCTGGTCCCGCCGGGTCGCCGGGGTGTTCAGTAACGAAAAGGCCAGGGAAATGGAGGATAAGGCCCACGCCCTTATCGTTGACAGTGGTGATGGCACACTGCTGGTCAGTGTCAGAGCGCCTCTACGCAATAAACAGGGAGCCGTCGCTCTCTGTCGGAAGTTCCCCACCGGCGGCGGCCGTGAAGCGGCTGCCGGGATTAATGCCTTGCCGCGGGAGCAACTAGATGCCTTTGTCGAAGCCTTTCGGCAAACCTGGTGAAATTTCAGCTGAAAAAAGGAAGAGGAGCCCTCTATGGTTAGAAATATCCACTCACTGCTGGTCCTGATTTTTCTGGCATTTGCCTCGCTTTCGGCTGCCATGGCCGACGAGGCTGCCCAACCCAAGGCCGCAGATCTCGTCAAAGACGGCCAGCCGATTGATCTCGCTTCACCCCGTTATCAGGGCCTGTTTGCCGAACTGCGGGACCAGTATCATTTCAGCCAGGAGGAGATTGACCGCCTCTTTGCCGGCGTGACCATTAAACAGAGGGTGCTGGAGCTGATGGACACCCAGTGGGAAGCCAAGCCCTATTACTTGTATTATCCGCTTTTCATCACCCCGGAAGTGGTGGCTGAGGGACGGGAAAAGCTTGCGGCCAACAAGGAGCTGCTTGACAAGATTGAAAAGGAAATCGGCGTGGAGCGGGAAATCGTGGTGGCCATCTGGGGGGTGGAGACCCGTTACGGCCAGCACAAAGGGGCTTTCAATCTTTTTCAGACCTTAAACACCATGTTTGACGCCTATCCCCGCCGGAGTAATTTTTATCGGGAGCAGTTGGTCCATTTCCTGCTGCTCTGCAGGGAAAACCACGTTGATCCCCTGACGGTCACCGGCTCTTACGGCGGGGCATTCGGCCAGACCCAGTTCATCCCTTCCAGCTTCCGGGACTATGCCCTTGATTTTGATCAGAACGGCAGCAGGGATGTCTGGAATTCCACTTCGGACGTGCTGGCAAGCATCGCCAATTATCTGCACCGGTTTGGCTGGGTTTTCCATGCCCCCATTTACCAGGAGATTGGCCGCTGTTTGAAAAGTGAGGCTCTGGAAACTGCTTATAAAACAGGGAGAAAGGGTTTGCTGCCGGTCGCGGAGGTGGCCCAGGCCCAGGGGATAACCCTGCCGCCTGCCCCGGACAACAAAGAGGTGACCATCGTCGGGCTGGAGCTTGCCGCAGATGGCAGTATGCGCTATCTGGCCGGATATCCGAATTTTCAGGCCATCACCGCCTGGAACAATTCGAACCGCTACGCCATGGCCGTGGTGGAGCTTGCCGAGAAACTGGCCGGCAGGTAAAAAAAACCGGTCAAGCTCTCTGAGTTGCCGGACCATTGCTGGGGTGGGGCAAGTGCCGCCATTTCCTTCAGTCAGCAAGTGGCCAGGGATTTCAGCATAAAAGAATGGCGATGCCGATGGAAAAGAGAAGGCAGTAGCCAAGCCCCAGCAGATATTCAAGGGGATTGGCGAAGAGAGTGGGCAGGGTGCCGACGGCGAGCAAGGCAAAACACCCTATGGCAGTTTTGTATTGTTTTCTGTCCCGTAAACGGGTGCGTTTTACCATCTGACTTTTGCCGGCAGTTGCTGCTATTGCTCAATCACCTGCCGGCTTCATGAGTTTTGCTTAAAAAATCAGTTCTGCCGGCTGAAATCAACCTTGCTGTTCCGCAAAAATTTTAATGAACTGGCGTAGGATCGCCTGGCTGCTCGCATCCGGCTCAAGCAATTCCAGGCCGGTCTGGAATTTTTTCCCAGCCTGTTCATTACAGTAGATCACCCGGCCCCGCAAATTGACCAGGGTGTCTTCCAGGGCGATCTCCAGGGTCAGGTTGTTGCCGGGGCTGATGTAGAAATTCGTCTCCAGCAGGATGCCTCCCTCCGAGACATTCAGGGTCCGGCCCATGCCCTCGTATAGGAGATCCCCGTCTCTATCCTCGCAGAGGTAAGAGAGGTTCAGGGCCGAGTATCGTTCATGTTTTCTTTTATCTTCAGACATATTGCATCCTGTATCATTAAGAGTGGCGGTGTGAATGGTGGCTGGAGGTGTCTCTGCCGGCGCCGGGAGCCGAAAAATTTGCTATGATCAATAAAACCGGGGAAGAGAATATTCAGGGGGCCGTTGCGCACGAAGCTGGGCGATTCCGGCTGTTTTTTACGGCTCCTTGTGCCGTTTTGGTTCTCAAAAATGACCCTGTTTTTTTTGCAGCGGATTAAGATTGCCAATCCTGTCAACATATAATCATGTGTGGTGGTTTCCTGCCAGGAAATTTTCACAAAAAAAACGGGCGCCTCTTCTTGAGGCGCCCGTTTTTTGGTGACTGCAGGGAAAGAGAGGATTATTTATTTTTTGTCTTGCTGCCGGTGACCAGATCGTCAACCACGGTAGGATCGGCCAGGGTGGAAGTATCACCAAAGTCATCCTGTCCCGCTGCAATTTTGCGCAGAATACGGCGCATGATCTTGCCGCTTCTGGTTTTCGGCAGCCCCTGGGAGAACTGGATGATTTCCGGGGTGGCAATCGGGCCTATCTCCTTGCGGACATGGGTGCGCAGGGCCTGCCGCAATTCATCCGAGGGTTGGAAGCCTGATTTCAGGGAGACATAGGAGTAGATGGTCTGTCCCTTGATCGGATGGGGAGCGCCGACCACCGCGGCTTCGGCCACCGCCTCGTGGGCAACCAGGGCGGATTCGATTTCCGCGGTGCCGAGCCGGTGTCCGGAAACATTGATAACGTCATCCAGCCTGCCCATGATCCAGAAGTAACCGTCCGCATCCCGGCGCACGCCGTCTTCCGGGTCGTAAATTCCCGGGTAGCGTTCAAAATAGGTTTTCTTGAAACGTTCCTGGTCGCCGAAAACGCCGCGCAGCATGCCCGGCCAGGGTTTTTTCACCACCAGGTGGCCGCCTTCGTTGAGGCCGGCCTGTTTGCCGTTTTCGTCAAAGATGTCCACATCAATTCCCGGCAGGGGCAAGGTGGCAGAACCGGGTTTCAACGGGGTGGCATAGGGCAGGGCGGAGATCATGATACCTCCGGTCTCGGTCTGCCACCAGGTGTCGACAATCGGCAGCTTGCCCCCGCCGATATGGGTATGGTACCACATCCAGGCCTCCGGGTTGATGGGCTCGCCAACGCTGCCCAGCAGACGCAGGGAAGTGAGATCATATTTCTCGGTCCATTCGGTGCCCTCGCGCATCAAAGCCCGGATGACGGTGGGGGCGGTATAGAAGATATTGACCTTGAATTTTTCCACCACCTTCCAGAAGCGGTCCGGGCCGGGATAGGAGGGAACCCCCTCGAACATCAGGGAGGTGGCGCCCAGGGCCAACGGTCCATAGAGGATGTAGGTGTGGCCGGTGATCCAGCCGATATCCGCGGTACACCAGTAAACATCATCATCTTTCAGATCAAAAACCCACTGGCAGGTATGGGCCGCATAGGTCAGATAGCCCCCGGTGGAGTGAACAACGCCCTTGGGTTTGCCGGTGCTGCCGCTGGTATAGAGGATGAACAGGGTGTCCTCGCTATCCATGCTCTCCGGCGGGCAATTATCGGTGAGTGCCGGCTCGCTCATCTCTTCATGCCACCAGATGTCGCGGCCTTGCTTCATGGTGACTGCGTTGCCGGCCCTTTTCACCACAATGCAGTTTTTCACGCTTTCGCATTCTTCAAGCGCATCGTCGGCATTGGGTTTAAGGGGAATGGTCTTTCCCGCCCGTAAAACGGCATCCGCGGTGATGAGGATCTTTGCTTCGCAGTCCTGCACGCGGCTGCGCAGACTGTGGGCCGAAAATCCGGCGAAAACAACCGAATGGATGGCGCCGATCCGCGCACAGGCCAGCAG